>VYLR01000062.1_pt1 | contig 46903 bp, 48 predicted proteins | sample 5114291 | NCBI WGS metagenome assembly VYLR01 (sample SAMN12291774, study PRJNA351875) | freshwater metagenome | isolation source: freshwater lake | place: USA: Michigan, Lansing Lake | collected 2013-08-14 | reverse complement strand
TCGGGTGCATCCATAAATGGACCCGATGCGTTGAATTTATTGTTAGAACGGCCCAGCCCCGTCGAACAAGGAAAGCGAATAAGTATAAAGTCTTTTTGAACGTCCGCTTTCGCCGCAGAGTCCCCCAAAAGCAGACCTTCTCCTTTCGGCCAAGTTCTGCCGAAATGCAGCAAGTCTCAAATGCGCCAAGGGTGGTCGTTTAGCGACGATACAATAGCTTCCCGGAAGCGGACCGATGCCCTACACCAAGATGCGAGCAGGATTGCCGGCGACCTTTGTCCCTGCCGCGACATCCCGCGTAACGACACTGCCTGCGCCAATGATTGCATTGTCGCCGATTGTAATACCGGGCAATATGATGGCATTGCCGCCGATCCAAACATTTGCGCCGATGGAGATCGGCTTGCCGAATTCAATCCCGCCGCGCCGTGTTTCTGGATCTTGGGGGTGGTCTGCGGTGCAGATTTGTACGCTTGGGCCAATCTGGGTGTAAGGGCCTATGGTGATCTTACACACGTCCAAGAGAACGCAGCCGAAGTTCAAAAAGACATTGTTTGCGATGAAGATGTTGTAGCCGTAGTCGACATAAAGCGGTGCGCGCAGGTTCGTTTGTTCACCAATGCCACCTAACCTGTCATTGAGTAGCTTGCCGCGGATAGCTATATCGTCGTCATTGGTCTTATTGTAGTCGGCCATGAAGCGCTGTGCCGCGCACCTGTCTGCCCACAGCTCGCCATCTGAGGGATCATAAGGATCACCGGATTGCATTTTATCCTTCTCGGTTCTCCTGTGTCTAAGCCTTAGGGTTGATGTTCTTGGTAAGTCTCGTGATGTCGTTTGCAGACCGTGGGCCGATTTTTGCAAGAAGGCGGGGTGGGATTAGCTCCATTCGACCAGAAACAGTTGGAACAGCTTGTTCCTGGCACGCGCGAGTGAACTAGCCCAATTCGTTTGGCAAGTTGGTCAATAAGTAGCGCACGGCATTGCCACCCATGACCGCAGCAATATTGGCCTGCGTGTAGCCTCGCTCCATGAGTGCCTCAGTGATCCTAGGAAAATGATCGACAGGGATTGGCATTGGTAAAGCGCAAAATCCAGAACCCAACGCCACGCCTTCTGGCCCCAAGATCTTAACGAGGTGATCGAGTGCGTGAGAGACAGAGGCGAAATCCTCTCCTCCAACATAATCGGACACAAATCCAAGCCCAATAACGCCGCCGCGTTGCACGACTTCGATGAGCAATTCATCGGGAAGGCATTTGGGATCATGGTGGCATGAACCACTGCCCGTGTGTGTAATGAGTGGTGGTCGTCGCGTTGTGTTCAACACATCACTAATCGTACGGGGCGAAGCATGGGCCAAATCCACTAACATGCCAAGCCGGTCCATTTCTTGGACCGCTTCGAACCCAAGGGCAGTCAGCCCCCCTCCCGAAACACCGGATGAAGAAGCCGCAAATGCGGTATCCGTATAGTGACAGAGCTCAGACATGCGAAACCCAGCGCGAAACAGTCGGTCGAGGTTTTCGGGCCGGTGCTTGGTTCCATCGGAACCTTCAAGGCCAAGATATACGGCGCGCACATCCTGCCCGCTGTGCCATGCGTCCAATACGGCCTGAAGTTCATCGCGATTGCGCACCAATCTGACACGGCCCTTTGAGCGTTCGGCGAACCTTTCAAGTTTGCGCCCAAGATAAAGCGCCCGCACTGTTTGATCGACAATCGCTGGCAATGGCCACTGGTCAAAGGCACCCAGCGCCGTCAAGCGATCACTCTTGTCAGACAAATGACCGCCGATGACCTCTCGCGGTGCCTCGGTGACGACTAAAAACCCCTGCACAGCGACCCCTCCGTCGGCCATGCGCGGGAAATCAAAGTGCCCAAGGCTGCTTCGCCGCAAGAGGTCCCGCCGCCAAATCAGCGTATCGGCATGCAGGTCCGCCACGATCAGGGTCTTGTGCAACTCTTGCGCCGCTGCCCCGGTTTGGTGCGGGGGCAGGGCCTTAACGCCGAAAAGGCGCTCAGCAGTCAAAATTTCAAACCGGACCAAGACCGTCCACACAAGTGCCAAAGCGAGCAATCCGCTCAAGCTCCAACCCAAAACGCCAAAATCATACATGTAGCTTCTCCCACGCGGATAATTGGGCTATGCTAACATGTGTTCAGATTAAAAACGAGGGTTATGTGCACAAGCGTTTAGATAAGGGCCCGACTGCGCCGCGTGTGCCGGTGCGCAGCAATGGCGTGGCGACAAATGCGCGGGTTATTGAGGCCGCTACTGCTCTTTTGGGCCGTGATGATGGTGCGCTTACAATGCGAGCGCTCGCACAAGAGGCCGGATGTTCGCCTGCTGCCATTTACCAATTCTTCGTCGATATGGATGATGTCATCGCCAATGTCGCTCAAATTGCGACGATGCAGACCCTAGAGTTCTTGGAAGGAACCCTTCCGAATTCCCTGGCGAAAGAAAATCCGAAAGCCTATTTTACCTCATTGATCCGGGCCATCATTACCCTCCAAGCCGAACGTCCTGAAACGCTATGCATCGCCCGTCCTCCTGCAGCTGGACCGCGCGCAGCACTTGCCTCAGCGCTACGAAGTGCCGTGAGCGGGTATGTTCGGGCCGCCTTCATTGCGGGTTACCCAGAAATGCCACGCGCAAAACTAGATCAAGTACTTGATGTCGCGCAAAACGCTATGCTTGGCGCTTTGACTTCGCTGCCTCCTCGCGACGATCCTCAGCGTGACTCTTATTTGGTAGATATTGCCATATTGGCCGGTGGTTTTGTTGCTGAGGCATTGAACAGCAAGGATTAGAGCGATTTTGAAATGCGCAATTTTTGATACGTGTAACAGACCTTGTCAATTTTAGTCTAAAGTTTGCCTTCCCTTCGAACGTCGGCTTACCGACGCCGCGCCCTCCAAACCCGCCATTCCGCTTCCGGCCAATTGTCGCCGAAGCGTGACGAACGGGAATGGATCAATTTCATTACCAGTCGCGAGGAACAATCTCACTTCGGAACCCCTTTGCCGCAAGCTATGCCTTCGCAAAGGCCGAATACGAGCTTGCGCAGTAAGAATTGTCAGGCGGCTTCAAGCAAAGCCTGACCCGGACGACTGCCACAAGCAATCATCCGGGCCTTTTGGGCGGACCTAATCAGTCTGAGGCTTACGCATCAACGAAACAACGACAATGCCGTCGAAATGCCCGAGTTCGCGATTGACAGGGCTTGGATGCCCAATTGCTGCTTTACTTGCAAGGATTGCAGTTTGGCGCTCTCGGCCGACAGATCGGCGTCAACCAGCGAGCCAATGCCGGTGTTCAAGGCATCTTGCAGCTTGCTGACAAAATTACCTTGAACCTGCAGCCGCTTTGCACCGGCACCCCACGTGGCCAATTGCGTCCCCACGGCGGTGATTGATGCATTGACGAGACCAAGGGCCGTCGTGGCATTTACCGCTGAATCGACCGCCGAAGCCCCTGTGACGGTAACGACCGGGCCTCCCAAACTCATGTTTGCGCCAGCGATCGTAATGCCATTACCGCCAGAGGCATCCCCTAAGGCGATGGCGCTATCGGGTGTGGCGTCCACCATATTGGTCCCGTCAAAGGAAGCATTAGCAACGATCGTTGTGATCTGGTCGCGCAATTGTGCGAAGTCAGCTGCCAAAGCGGCTTGTGAGCCAGCCGAGAGACCCGTTTGGGTTCCAGCTAAGGCCTTTGCCTTCATTTCATTGAGCAATTCCATCACCCCTTCGCCAGCGGCTATGGCGGTGTCTAAGATGGCATTGGCCCGGTCATTTGATTCACGCACGCGGGTATAGGCTTCGACATCTGTTGTCATTTTATTGGCAATGACCCAAACCGCGCCATTATCGCGAACATTGGCAATTTTTTTGCCGGTTGAGATGGCTGATTGAGTTTGTTGAAGCTGCACGCCAGTTCGATTGAGGTTTTGAACGGCAGCCATGGCACCGAGATTGGTGTTGACACTGATCATTGTGATCTCCTTGCATTTAGCAATTGGTTTGACTTTAAGTCACGCGTTGCTGAAACGGGCGCTATGGCCCTGTTTATGGGAAACTTCGCTCAGCCCATGGGTGCGGACAGCCGCCCCCATACACGCCGACGTCTGTCGGCATGGTGGAACTCTCGAAGGCACGCATACAAAGAGGCTGTGAGGTCAGCCGCGCCTAGCGGAAAAGCGCCAGCGCGAGTTGGGAAGCGCGATTGGCGATCCCGTGAGGCTGCGACTCCAATTGTTGACGGATTTGCAGCGCTTGTAGGCGCGCTGCATCGGTCGTTAGGTCACTTGTGGCTTCCTGCGCTGACTTGGCGGTTAGGATCGCTTCCATCTGCGAGAGGAAGTCCATGTGGTGCGCCTTAGGTAGTTTGTCAGGCAGGTTTCTGGGTATCGTCAGATCAAGCTCAATGGCCGTTTGGCCATAGTCTGACAGGACGTCGCGAGCGCGTTTGTCGTCCAGATTTTTCTGGGCCGGGTCACTACGGGCTGCGACCTGCAGCTGTAAGGCCTGTAAGGCCCCTAAGCTGGAGTTGATGCTAATCATTGTATGATCCTTCATCAAGCGGTGGAACGCCATTCAGGCGCTTGGTTATTGTAACCGACGGCGATATTACCCTTTGGTTACCAATAAATCGTCCGCAGAATCGGGAGAAATTAAGCTAAGTTGGAGCTTGATTTGAAGTAAGGTTAAGTCTGATTTGAATTGGATTTTAGTCAAGTTTGACCTTTACACGCGGATGTCGATCACGCGCCCGGGTCTTGCCAAGCCAGTTTGAGGCGCTGGCTCTTCTGCTTTACTTGAAGCTGTTGAATTGGCAGCAGAATTGGGTCTGGCAGCTCCGGCATCGGCGGACGGCGCGCGTGGCAAGCTTGAACGCTGATTGGCGGCACTCAACAGGGCTGCAAAGGCCTTGCGCGCCTCGGTCGCGTCTGCTGAAGGGCGCGCAGGGGCAGGGGTTTGGCCGAGTGATTGGGGAAAAAGAGGCGGATCAACTTTCATAAAGTCAGGGCTAATCTGCGTCGCGTTAATGATTGGCTAACAAATTCTCCGGGGGAATGTAGGCTCATTCAGCCCAGGCTAGGGGGTTGAATTACGTGCTGCCAATTGCGCCAATTCGCCAGCAATCTTCGGGGTAATTTCGCCCTGATGCCGGGTCAAGACAATGCCTTTAGCGCTGATGACATAGGTCTCAGGCACACCGCCTAAGCCCAATTGCACCCCAGCTGCCCCCTGCCGATCAATGCCGGTCTGGGCGTAGGGGTCGCCCAACTCTTCGAGGTAAGCTTGCGTTTTGCTGGGATCGTCGCGGTAAGCCAGTCCAACCACGACGAAGCGCTTATCCTTGGCCAATTGTAGTAGCATCGGATGCTCAACCCGACACGGCGCGCACCACGAAGCATACACATTCAAGATAATCGCGCGCCCCTTGTAGCTCGCAAGGTCGAGGGTTTTGCCGGCCATGTCGGGCAACAGGATAGGGGGTACCGGCTTGCCGATCAGGGCGCTGGCGTGGCGGTCAACCCGTTGGCCAAACATGGCCCAAACAAAAAGCCCGGCCAAGGCCAGAAACAAAGCAAGAGGCAGAAACGCCATCAGGCGATTGGCATTAGGCTGCGCGCTCATGGGTTTGCACCAGCATCCTTTTCTTGGCGAAGCGCCTCAAGGCGGGCCTTTTCACGTTGACCCGTCAGAATAGCCCTGAGAATAAGCCCTGCGATTACAGCCAAGCTCAACCCCCAAGCCCCAAACACAAAGCCAGCATAGCCGCCCATGGCTAAGAACTCTGACACAGACGCAAACTGCGGTGTCATGCTTGTAGCCTCGCTTGGATCGCATCTGCTGAGCGTTTCCAGATCTCGGCGCGCATCGCAGCCAAGGTCAAAGCGGCAAAGATCAACAAATAGGCGACGCCCATTACCAGAAGGGGATGCAACAAGCTGGGGTCAAGGCTCGGCCCCCCAGCGCGAACGATCGAGGCCTTTTGGTGCAAGGTGTTCCACCACTCGACGGAGAAACGGATGATGGGAATGTTGATCGTGCCGACCAAGCACAGGATGGCAGCGGCTTTTGAAGCTTTGCTGGTTTCATCCAAGGCACTGCGCAGCGCCATATAGCCCAGATAGAGAAAGAAGAGCACCAAAACAGAGGTCAATCGGCCATCCCATTCCCACCAGGTTCCCCAAGTCGGGCGGCCCCAGATGGAACCTGTGGCCAGGCATAGGGCGGTGAAAGCGGCGCCAATTGGTGCCATTACTTTGGCGGCTATATCGCCTAAAGCATGGCCCCAAACCAGAAACGAAACACTGCCAATCGCCATGCCCGTATAGGCACCGACCGCAATCCAAGCTGACGGCACATGGATATACATAATCCGCGCCGTCTCGCCCTGTTGATAGTCAGCCGGAGCATAAGCCATGGACCAAACCACGCCCACGGCAGAAACAATGACCGCCAGCACAACAGTAATCGGCAACAGCCACTTGCTGAGGCCTAAAAAGCGCTGTGGGTTTGCGAAGCCAGAAATCATAGGTTCTCAGTTAGAACGCACACGCCATCAGGTCCAGCGTTTGACCGTCATCAGAAGCAGCACGGTTAAGGGCCTGCGTTCAGGAGCGAGGGCGTCATGAGCAGAGTTACGAAATTGGGCAGAACTGCATAAGCCCAGCCGCTGGTTTGCTTGGCCAAGCGGTCGCCTTCCTCAGGGCTTGCCGCCTTGCTGGTATCGGTGCGCACCTTGACCCAAAACCGGCCTGCGCTTTCAAACCCGTCTAAGACGATGATCAGGCCTGATTTCAGGCTTGTGCTATGGCTAAAGGTTGGCGCGCCGCTTAGTTTGTTTGCCGCCATCACCCCCTGCGGCTCTAAGCGACCAAGGATCAAGGCGATATCCGTGATCATTGGGCTGGGCTTCCCACCGACAGGGGCAAAGCCACCATCTGGCCTACGGACGATATCAAGACGGTCTTGGTCAGGGCGGATCAGTTCGACCGTAGCGATGCGCTCGGGCGCGATGTCGAACTTGGGTAAATCAAGCCAAGCTTTTGGACTGTCCAAGGGTGGCCAATCGACGGTGTTGACTTCATACAGCGCATCGTCGCCGGGTAGCTGGGCCAGTGTGATCTCGCCGCGCCGAGCTAGGGTCAGTGTGGCGATATGGGCCTTATCCTTGGTCTCCAAGCTTATCAAAACGCCGTCTCCGCCTTGAAGCGGCGCAATCTGGCTCGCTTCGAAGTCGAGCTTGGTCGGGGGGGCCAAGGTGCGGACGTAGCGCAAGTCTGTCAGCGCCTTGATCAAGCCGCTTAAGGCCGTGTCCGCCACAGGGTAAAAGTCAGACTGTGGCAAGACCCAGCCCGCTTCAGCCTTCACCAATTCAAACTGGCTGCTTCGACTGATTAGGCTAATGCGGGCGAGTTTTGACGCTTCTTTGCCAAGGTTCGGAAACACCTTGCCAGACTTTTGCTCGCCCAGCCCACCGCCACGCTGAAAGGCTTGTCCCGCATAACTCAGGCCCACTCCGGCTGCACAGGCGCTGGCCAAGCGGATCAAAATATCGCGGCGTTTCAGATCGCCAGGTGTCCAGTTGGGCTTTGTCATGCTGCAAGCCGCTTCTGTTGGCGGCGCCTGAGAACTTGGATCAACAGTCCCGCTAGCAAGATTAGCAACGGGATGACGATGCCCGGGATCATCATGAGACGGGTCTTGATGCGCGCAACATCCTCACGGACGCCTTGCTGCACAGTGCGCAAACGGGTGCGGGTATCGCGCACCTCTTGGCGGACTTGGGCGAGCTCTGTGCTCGTCACGTCGGAGGCGATGAGGTCTTTTGCCGCGTCTTTGGCCTCAATTTCTCTCAGACGCGTTTCGGCAAGTTCTAGGCGGCTTTCTAGGGCCTGTTCTTCTTCCAAGGCCCGTGTCTGCGCAGCTTGCCGCAGCCTTTCAACCACGACCAAATTGCGCGGACTTGGCGTGCGAGAACGAAGGTCCAAAAGCGCGGATCGGCCGGCAAGATAATCGACGCTATTGAGGATGAGGCGCGCATTGTCGGCCACAGCGCCACTGCCATCAACATATAAGCTGTCGGCTAGCAAATCGACGTCGCCAAAGACAAGGATTTGGCCAGGGCTCCGGCTTTTCGTGATCGCGCCTACACCGGACTTTGCAGGATCGCCACCGGGGAACGCCGTGCGCCAAGAACCGCGCACTTCGGCAGCCAAGACTTGGCGCTGGCCCGAGCTTTGCCAATCAAGCTCTAGGTCCTGTGGGCTTAGGCCCGATAAGGCGCGCTTAGCTTCTAGGCGCATGGTATCAGGCGAGGAGGTCAGCAAGGGGGTGAAGCTGGTATCCTTTTGGCTGAGGGACACAACTTCGCCCGGCGTTGCCACATGCACGCCTTGGCTTAAGCTGCGCGTGACTTCTTGGTCCTGATTGAGGCCGCTGACGGGCACTTGAAAGATCAGAGGCTGAGGGGCAATGGCGGCGCGCCCGGAAAGGCCGGTTTGTACGGGTAAGGCAAACGTGCGGTCTGCGATCACATCGCCTTGAACACTGAAGCCCCAATTCTGCGGCAAGCGACCCAAGGCTTGCGTGGCCTGCTGCGGCCCGCCCCCCCCATCGCGCGCAATTGTAGATGCAGGGTCTAGCAACAACAAAAGCTTGCCGCCCTTTAGGACATATTGGTCGAGTACAAATTGCTGTGCGTCGGTAAGGGGTTCTGGCTGGGCCACAATCAGGACATTGGTGGCGGTGGGAATAGCCTGAAAATCTGGACTTAAGAGGGAGAACTCGGTCTCCTGCATCAATAGAGTGGCAAGGTCGGCCATCGGCCGTAAACCGCCGCGCTCTAGGTCCGTCGTGATGAACCAAGGCAGGCTGGTAATCATCGAGACGCGGATGGGCTCTGCCTCTTGCAGCTTCGTCAGCGCACGGGTCAAACGATATTCGAGGCTGGCTTCGTCGGATGGATTGAACAAAGGTAGCACGACGTCGCGGCCATAAGGGCTCTTTATTACTAGCCCAAGATAAGCCGCGGCATCGTCTGGGCGCGGCCCCGGTATGGGCGTCAGGCCCGCCTTCAAGGCCTCATCCTCTCGGGCGGAAAAGGGCGTGGGATCGACAAGGGTCAATTTGATCTGACCGTTGGCTTGGCCCGCATAGATGGAAAGTAGGTCTGCTAGGCGTTGGCTAAAGCCCCGCATCACCGGGTCTTCCCTGAAGGCTTCACGGGAGAGATAGAGGCGTGCTTCGATTGGCTGTTTCATGGCGCGCAACACGGCTTTAGTGTCGGCAGAGAGCGTGTAGAGCTGGTCTTCCGTTGTATCGAGCCGCACGGGTGCGAGCCAGTTTTGACTAATCAACTGGCTGCAGACGAACAAGACAAACAGAAGTGCTGCCGCAAGCTGGGTGAATAAGGGGCGCTTCATCGCGGCCCCCCACGTTGGTTATCAACCCACAGGCCAGTCAAGCACAGGCCCAAAGCCATGACGGCCAGAAAATACACGAATGCCCGGGCTTCAATCACGCCACGTTCAAAGCCTGCAAAAGCATCCAACATGGACAAGGATGCAAGCGTCTCGGTCAGCGGCAGGGGCAGAAAGGCGGCCAGCGTGTTGCTGACCAAGGGCAGGCCTGCCGCCGTGGCCAGAAAGCTGACGCCGAGGGCAAGCACGAAGCTTAAGACCTGACTGCGACTGGCCGCAGAAGCTGCCATGCCGATGGCAAGATAGGCCCCAGCTAACAGGCAGGAGCCGAGATAGGCGGTCAGCGTCGCGCCATGATCGACAGGCCCAAGCAACGCAACGCCCAGCCACAGCGGCGTCGTCAATCCCAACATCAGGCACGCCAAGGTCCAAGCTGCCATGAATTTTGCGAGCACCAGCGCAGCAGTCGGCACTGGCAACGCCAGCAGGGTCTCCAAGGTCCCGGTCCGCGCCTCATCACTCCACGCCCGCATGCTGAGGGCGGGCATTAAGACAACAAACAGCCAAGGAAGGAATTGGAAGAAGGCCACCAGTTCCGCACGACCGGCTTCAAACAATCCACCGACTTGAAACGCCAATAAAATCGAGGCCGAGACAAAGCTTGCGGCAAAGACATAGGCCAAGGGATTGCCTGCATCTTGGCGAAGTTCACGCAGGTACATAGCCTTAAAGCAGGTCCAGAAAGCGCTCATGTTGCCGCCCCGTCGGGCCGCACGGTAAGGCGATAAAAGACCTCGTCGATTTGCCCATTCTGATCTTGGGCCGCAAAGTCCGCTGGGCTTTGATCCGCGCGCACCTGACCATCCGCGATCAGGATCAATCGGCTGCACACATGAACGACTTCGTCTAATTGATGGGTGGAGATCAAGATGATCCGTCCAGGCGAGAGCTCGCGGATCAGGGCCCGCGTCACCCGCTTTTGATTGGGGTCGAGGCCATCACTCGGCTCATCCAAGATCAGGACGGGCGGATCATGGGCAAGCGCGCCAGCAAGGGCAACGCGCCGCCGAAAGCCTTTTGATAGCCCCTCAATCCGACGATCCAGCACATCCCCAATCTGTGTCCTTACGGCCGCTTGAGACACGAGCTCTAGGCGCTGTGAGCGGGCCACACCCCGGACGGACAGGAGAAAGTCCAGATAGGTGAGTGGGGTCATGTCGTCATACAAAGGCGCATGTTCGGGCAGATAGCCCATCAGGCCTTGGGCAGTCTTTCGGTTTGTCCAGACATTATGGCCGAGCACCTGGACCACACCCTGATCGGGCTCTAACGTGCCTGCAATCATCCGCAAGGTCGTTGTCTTGCCTGCGCCATTGGGACCGACAAAGCCAACTACTTCGCCGGGCGCAACCTCAAAGCTGACAGAGCGCACACCCCTCTGGCCAGCATAGGTTTTTGTGAGCCCGTCAAGTTTCAGCATACTGGCGTTTTACCCCTTCGCAGGTTGGGCTTTCTAGCCGTCCAGCAAGCGTAGGGAAAGGGCAGCCCTCTGCGTGCGCTAGTTGCGGCGCTGGCGCTCTGGCCGGGAGTTGCGCTGTGTGCGCTTCTGACGTGGCGGTACCTGAACATCATAAAGGATGGCCATCGGCAGGCTTTGGCTTTCTGTTGAAGCGGGCGCAAGGCGCACGCCCCCACCAACGGGTTCAATCGTCTCAACAAAACTGCCCACCGGCGGCAGAGCATCACTGGAACGTGTGATGCGAACTTGGCGCGGCCGCTCCTTGCGCACTTCCGCCTTCACTTGCGGCGCAGTGACGCCGTCAGAGCGATAGGTTGTGACACTTTGGGCATGCAAGGTTGAGGCAAAGCCCAATGCCATTAGTGTTCCAAGGTAGGCCGGGTGCTTGTTCATGGCGTGGCATGAGCAAGTTTTGCGCCAATCCCGCCTGATTAGAGGCCGCGTGCGGCTGCCAAGTCTGCAAGGCTCACCAGCGGGCGCGCACCATAATGAGAAATCACTTCGCCAGCTGCGAGCGAGCCAAGCTTGCCACACGCTTCGAGTTCGCGACCGCTCGCTAATCCATAGAGCACGCCTGCCGCATAAAGGTCGCCCGCCCCCGTGGTATCAACGACTTGGGTAATGGGATATGCAGCAACCGTCACAACTTCGTCGCCACGGGCTAGGACAGAGCCTTTTTCAGAGCGCGTCAGTGCCACAAGGTCACAGTCCTTGCGGGCCGCAGCCAAAGCAGCGTCAAAGTCTGGCGCATCATAAAGGGCAATGATTTCGGCCTCATTGGCGAACAAGATGTCGATATGATTGGCAACCAAATGACGGAAGGCCGCCTTGTGACGGTCGACGCAGAACAAGTCCGACAAGGTCAGCGCGACTTTATTGCCCGCCGTATGGGCGATCTCAGACGCCTTCACAAAGGCGGCCTTGGCCTCTTCGGCGTCAAACAAATAGCCTTCCAAGAAGACGATTTGCGCTGAAGCCAGTTTGGCAGGGTCCAAGTCTTCTGGTGTCAAAAGGGGCGAGCAGCCCAAGAAGGTGCTCATGGAGCGCTGGCCATCGGGCGTCACATTGATCAAGCAGCGCGCGGTTGAAGGACCGTTCGAGTGAGGTGGCGTGTCATAAGCAACGCCGCCTGCATTCATATCGTGACGGAACACATGACCCAAGGTGTCGTCGGCAACCTTCCCAATATAGGCCCCATTGCCGCCCAAGGAGGCAATGCCTGCCAGCGTGTTGGCTGCAGACCCGCCAGAGCTTTCCTGACCTGCTGCCATTGAAGCATAGAGACGCTCCACGGCGGGCTCATCAAAAATCAGCGTCATGGCACCCTTGGCAATTTGATGTTCAGCGAGGAATTCGTCCGATGCGGGTGCAATCACGTCAACAATCGCATTTCCAACACCGCAAACATCAAACTGGGTCGTCATCTCTATGGGCTCCTTGCCTCAGGACATTTAGTGCGGGCTTGCTCTAGACGTTTGCGCGCGATGCGGCTAGCGGCTTGGACATGAAACCAATCGCCCTACTCGTCACCCACGATTATTATCCGAGCCGTCCCGACCGAGCTGAGCCGGATTATGCCCATAACCAGCTGACATTGTTGCGCGAGGCGCTTGAGCCGTCTGGCGTGATGATAGAGCCCGTCTTCTGGCAGGATGAGGGCACGGATTGGTCGCGTTTTTCAGCGGTTCTGCCGCTTCTGGCTTGGAACTATCCCCAAGCGACTGAGACTTTCATGAAACGACTTGATGAAATTGAAGCTGCAGGCGTCTCCCTTTTCAACCACGGCGATGTCATCCGCGCCAATATGGACAAGGGCTATTTGGCAGAGCTGGCGCGTCGCGGTGCCCCAGTGCCGCCGACCTTGGCTGTGGAGACCTGTAGCCCCGAGGTGATATTGGCGAGCTTTGACACGCTCAACGCCGATGAGATCATCATTAAACCGCGTATCGGGGCGGGGGCTTGGCGGCAGGCGCGGTTGAAGCGTGGCGAGCCTGTTCCCAGTGCGGAGGTGTTGCCGCCCGCCGCAGCGCTTATCCAACCCTTCCTGCCTGCCGTGACAGAGGAAGGCGAGTTGTCGCTCCTCTATTTCGGCGGACGGTTTTCCCATGCATTGATCAAGCGACCCAAGGCGGGCGATTATCGTACGCAAGGCCAACATGGCGCGGTCGAAACAGGCATTGATGCACCTGAAGGCGCGCTGGAGGCCGCAGAGGCAGTGCTGGCTAAAGCCGATGGTACGCCTTTGACCTATGCCCGCGTCGATCTGGTGCGCGGCGCAGACGGCCAATGGCTCTTGATGGAGTTGGAGCTGATTGAGCCGTGGCTCTACTTGGTGCTCGACCGTCAAGACGGCAAGCATGGCGCGAAATTGTTTGCCCAAGCGGTGCTAGAGCAGCTTTAGTCGTTCTGAATGATGCGGATCAAGGACCCGTTTGGGTCGATCAAATAGGCGATCGTTAAGCCAGAAGCTTCTTTTTGCGGCGGATGAACGCGTGGCATTCCGAGGTGGGCTTGGGGAATCCCAGAGGTGACGCAGGCTTGATAGAGGCCTTGCAAATCATCGACGCGTAAGCAGCTCCCAAAAGACGAAGTCGTGGGGTCCAAGTCTGGGTAGGGAAAGAATTCCAGTTGAAGGCCACCGCGCGACATAATCATCCAGCCCGGCGAAACATAGTCTTCGCTAAAGCCAAGCTTTTGATAGAAGGCAGATGTTGCCGCCATATCTTTGGCAGGTAGGTTTGGCGTCGCATAATCGGTCATGCAGGTGCCCCTAAGCGTTCGCCGCGTAGGAGCTTGGGCAAATCACCCACGGCCCCGCCGGCATGGCTGGCAAAAAAGCGCCGTGCCGGGCCAATGGCATCGACAATGCCTAGGCCAAGGGTACGCAGGGCCCGAACGGGTGCGATGTCATTGGAGAATAGTCTGACGAAAGCATCGCATGAGATGGCCAAGGTCATTGTGTCGGTCCGCCGCCATTGCGCATAGCGTTCCAACACCGCCAAATCGCCCAAATCTTGACCCAGCCCACGCGCTTCCACCAGTACTTCGGCTAAAGCGGCCACGTCTTTGAGGCCGAGGTTCAGGCCTTGGCCAGCAATGGGGTGAATGCCATGGGCGGCATCGCCTGCCAGCACCACGCGAGGCTTTGCCCAAGTGGCCGCAAGCTCCATCGACAAGGGATAGGACCAAACCGGCGCATCAAGCTTTACCGCGCCCAGGAAGTCGCCAAAGCGGCGTGCTAATTCTTGCTCCAAATCAGCCCGGCTCATCGCCATAAGTGCTTTGGCGCGACTGGTCTTTTCAGACCACACGATATTGGCGCGATTATGCATCAACGGCAGAATGGCGAACGGCCCGGTTGGCAAGAAATATTCATGCGCTACCCCTTGGTGGGCGTTTTCCATCGCAACGGTGGTCACAATCCCGGTTTGATCATAGGACCAGCCATAGGTGCGAATGCCAGCCTTTTTGCGGACATAAGACCCGCGACCATCTGCACCAATGATGACCGGAGCGGTGAGGACTTTGCCAGACTTTAACCGCGCTGAGACTTGGCCCGCGCCAATTTGCAGATCTTCAATCTCATCGGGGGCAAAGCGCGTAATGCCAGAACGGGTGGCAACCTCCTTGTCGAGCGCCAAGCGGATGCGGCGGTTCTCAATCATCCAGCCCAGAGGTTCATCGCCTGCACCCGTCTCACGATGGTCAAAGTGGAGCGTGAGAGACGAGGGGCCGCCTCGGCGAGATGGACTGCCAATCCGGCCGTCCGACACCAAAATCTGCTCAATTGGCTGCACTTCGCCAATGTGACGGGCAACGCCCAAGCTCTGCATCATCCGGTAGGTCGCAAACCCCATGGCTGTGGCGCGCCCATCAAAGCTTTCTTCCAAGAGGTCGGCTGCGGGTAGGCGGTCGATCACAGCGGCCTTCAGCCCGCCTTGGTCGAGTGCCAAGGCTAGAGTGAGGCCAACAAGGCCACCGCCAGAGATGAGGACGTCAAAGTCATAAGTGGTTTGGGCCATCAGGCAGTCTCAGCAAAGAAGTTGGTGGCGTCTGTAATCAAGGCTTTAGCTGCGGCGGCAACAATCTTGCCGCCCTGTTCAGGTGTGGACTGGGTCGGGTCAGAGCCAATGCGACCATCGGCAAAGCGGCGGCGATAGTCTGCTGCATCGCGGATCGGGCCATTGGGTGCAATCTTTGGCTCCAGCACCAGTTTCGCCAGATCCGCCCGTTCAGGATAGGCCCAATAGGTGACCGCCACTTCTGAAGCCGTGCCGTGCGAGCCGTGGCCGACGGGATACATGTCGAGGCACAGCCGCTCGATGCCCGGCAATTCCCACCAGTTTTTCAGCATATGGGCAAAGGGGGCTGCCTCCCCGCGTAGGGAATAAGGCGCGTAGGTCTCCGCAAAAGCGGCTTGGATGGTTGCCACATTGCCACCATGACCATTGACCCAATAGAGGCGGTCAAAACCAGCGCGCGTAAGGCTCGCCGTCCAGTCGACGATGGTCGCAATCATGGTGGAAGGTCGCAGCGTCATGGAGCCAGGAAACCCCATGTGATGCTGGGCCATACCAATCGAGAAGGGTGGGGCAATCAAAAGGTCACCTTGCTTCTCAGCTTCGCGCGCGATGATATCTGGGCATAAAGCATCGGTGCCAATGAGGCCGGTTGGGCCATGCTGCTCATGACTGCCGATGGGAATGATGATCCCCCGCTTGCCCGCTTTCAGCCGCTGATCAATTTCGGGCCAAGTGGCTAAAGACAAGAACATGTGGGATTCCTTTGAACGAACTCAGTGAGAAAAACGAGAGCAACGACAGTGTAGAGCGGGCTTTCTGACTTGTCAGCTAACCTAAAAGAGCTTGGCCTAAGTGGTGGCCAGAAAGCCAGGCCGATTCAACGCGAGGACCGGACAGCCAATCCCCGCATGCACCTATGCCTTGATCGCCATCATAAACAAAACCCGGTCCATGACTGGTCTCGACCCGGGCATAGCGCCAGCGATGGGCAGATTGGACGAGGGGCGCAGGTAGCGGACCACAAAGTGCTGCCAGTTCTTGTAGAAGTAAGCTCGCGATCTGGTCTGCGGCCTCTTCCAAATGGGTGATGGACCAATCGGCGCCACCATGGACGACATAGGTTGCAGGGCCAGTGCGTCCGGGCTTGTTTACACTGGCTGAGATGACATCCAAAACTGGATGAGCGTCAAAGCGGGCCATATCCCAGTCAATCTTTAAGGGCTCTTCAAACGCGAACAGGCCTGCCCAGCACGGCAGCGAGCGAATGGCCTTGGCTTGCTCGCCGATGGCCGGCGTGTGCGGTGCCAATAAATCACTGACTTGCTCTGCGGGCACTGCGCAGACGATCTGGTCAAAGGGCCCCAGAGTCTCGCCAGACTCAAAGTGGACCTGCCAAGCCCCTTTCTGGCCCGATAGGGCGCTGACGCGCATGCCCCACGTGGTGTTCAGGCCCGCTGCGAGCCCACGCACAACACCATTCATCCCCGGGGTGCCGACATAGCGGGGCTCATCGCCCAATATGTGCTGAAGGCCACCGCCATCTACGCGCACAAATTGGCCTCGCCAAAGACCGACCGCACCTTGTGCTTCAAGTGCCGAAATCGCCTTTTGAAAGTCTGGGTCGCGCTCGGTAAAGAACTGCGCGCCATGGTCGAAATGAGCTTGGCCAAAAGGGGTATCGACGCGGCGGGTCGACATGCGCCCACCTGGGCCACGACCTTTATCGAACAGGGAAACGTGGTGGCCTGCAGCCGCCAGTGCGTTGCCACAGGCAAGTCCGCTAATCCCCGCGCCGATAATGGCAAACCTGCCCACTTGAAATGCCTCTTTCGTCTAGTCCCAAACAGGACGTTTCTTACGCCCCCAAAATAGAGCAGAACCGATCAACGTACAGGAAATTGCGCAGGCCTTTTTTCCATAAATGCTGCAAAGCCCTCTTTGAAATCCTGGCCCGCAAAGCTCGCGCCAAATAGGGCGCGGCTTGCGTCCGCGTCGTCACACCCACCCCGCAGCATCGCCAAAATCTGCTTCTGCGCCCGGATCGAATAGACCGAGGCCGCGCTGATTTTGGCTGCATAGTCTGAAGCGACCTCATCCAGCTCAACCGCCGTCACCAGACGGTCGATGAGGCCGTAAGACAAGGCTTCCGCGCTATCGAGCAAGCGACCGGTGAACAAGATGTCTTTGGCCTTGGAAAGTCCGACCGCTTGGATCAAGCGCCGTGTGTCGCCTGCGCCATAGACGAGGCCGAGCTTTGCCGGCGTCACACCATAGCGGGAGCCCGTCACACCGATGCGTAAGTCGCACGCCAAAGCCAAGCCACAGCCCCCGCCAACGCACGGGCCTTCGATCAGGGCGATCACAGGCTTTGGACAATCCTCCAGCGCCTTCATCGCACCTTGTATTTTTTCATCATTTTTAAGTGCTGCCTCGGGCGTGGCATAAATTTCTGGCATCTCCGCAATGTCCGCCCCGGCAGCAAAAACGCCGCCCGCCCCTCGTAAGAAGAGCAGTTTGATATCAGGGTCAGCGACCGCTTCAGCGACACAAGCGGGCAGGGCAGCCCACATCTCCACCGTCAAGGCATTGCGCTTGTCTGGTCGGTTGATCCATAGGGTGGCTGAGTGATTGGCGTGGCGCTGCAGAAGGATGAGGTTTTCCACGGGAAGGCCTTGTCAGAGGTATAGGATATATCATTTACTGATCCAGCTTAGACCTCTTTGGTCTGCTTCAAAAGGGATTCTGCATTATGGATACTATTCGAACCGGCATGCCGCTTCTAGCCCGTCACGAAGGCGAATGGGTCGGCGAATATATCCATGTTGACGCCAATAATGTCGAACTGGATCGCCACGCGTCGCACCTGCAATGCAAGTTTCAAGATGACGCGACCTATCCCTATTATCAGATCAATACCTATACGTGGCCTGATGGTCGGCGCGAAGAAATCCATTTCCCAGCAACCTATAAAGACAAGCAAATTTGGTGGGACACCGAACGCATCTTTGGCCGGGCTTGGGAGATTGACGATAAGACCGTCGTGCTGACGTGGACCCGCAAAGACAGCCCCGGCACCTATTTGTATGAAATGATCCAATTGTCCGACGATGGCAATGATCGTGGCCGCACATGGCATTGGTTTGAAGAAGACAGACTGGTCAAGCGCACTTGCATCAAAGAGCGGCGTGTGAAGTAAGTCGCATTCTTTGCCCACACGCCTGAGGAGTTAACATGGGCCTCTATGACGTACTTGTTTATGTCCATGTTTTGGCCTTTGTCTTTTGGTTGGGCGGTGACCTTGGGGTCGCCATTCTGGGCTCAGCCTTTCGCAATCGCGCCAAGCCGCTTGCAACCCGGCTTGAGATTTTAAGGCTGTTGGGGGTGGTCGATATGGGTCCACGAACGGCTTGGGTCGTGATGGTGCCGCTGTCTGTTACCTTGGTTGCTGTCGCGGGCTATTGGGATTTGCCCAATTGGGCCTTGTGGCTAGCTTGGCTTGTTGGCGCGGTTTGGATGGGTCTGACGTGGTCTATCCATTTGATGACCGGACAATTGATCGTACCCCAACTCAAGCGGATTGAGTTCTGGCTAAAGCTTGCCATCACCGCTTTTTATGCAGGCATCGGCATCACCTCGCTTCTAGGCTTGGGGCCACTGACGGAAAGCTGGCTTGGTCAAAAAGCGCTTGTATTTGCAGCTATCTTTGGGGCAGCAATCATGATCGACGTCGCGGGTCGCCCTGTTGGTCCACTCCTGCTCGCCGTGATTGAAAAAGGCTCTAGCGATGAGACGGAGATCCCCCTTCGCAGGGCCATGGACCGGGCCCGCTTGTGGGTGTGGCTGACCTATGCTTTGCTGCTTCTCATTGGCTTTTTGGGAACCGTGAAGCCGACTTAGCGCAAAGCCCGCCAAAAGGATCAAGCGACCGTGTCCTTCCAAGCCTATCTCGACACCATCCATAAAAAAACGGGACTGACACCTGCCGACCTTCGTCGCTTAGCTGAGGAGCAAGGCTGGACGGAAGCGGGTGTGCTCACGCCCTCTACCAAAGCGGGTGCCATCGTGGCTTGGTTGAAGGAGCATCATGATTTGGGTCATGGCCATTCCATGGCCATCTTCGCCCTTCTCAAGGGTGCAAAAAAGAAGGAGATGTCTAAATGTCGGACACTCGGACTCTCAAAATTATCCGCCATCTCAAGGCCCCGCGCGCCCATGTTTGGCGCTGCTGGTCGGAGGGCGCACTTCTCAAGCAATGGTATTGCCCTAAGCCGTGGACGGTCTCTGTCGCCGAGATTGACGTGCGCCCGGGCGGGGCCAGCTATATCGTGATGAATGGTCCGGCAGGGGAAGAAAATCCCATGCATGGCCAATATGTTGAGGTGGTTGAAGGCCATAAGCAAACCTTCACCGATGCTTTTGTCGGCGATTGGGTGCCCGGTGCCAGCACGCCTTTCATGACAGGCTACGTGATCTTGAGCGACGCCCCAGACGGCGGCACAGATATGGAATGGGGTGCGCGGCACTGGAGTGAAGAGACCAAAGCCCAACACGAGGCCATGGGCTTTGAAGCCGGCTGGAATGCCGCCGCCGATCAATTGGATGCGTTAGCCCTGACTTTATAAAGTAGAATTTGTACTAAACCCGCACAATGCCTTCCCGGATGAGGCTCCGAGCTGTGTCGGTTATCGAGGTGCGGACGTCGCGTGGAGCCCAGCCCAGCAAGGTTTTGGCCTTGGTGTTATCGGCCTTGCGCATTTTTTCCAGCTCAAAGGCGACCCCTCTGATAACAGGATCGAAATTGGCGATGATCCGCACCAGCCAGCTGGGGAGGCGTCCCGTAGGGGCTTTGCGGGCTTGCGTTCCTAAATCTTCCCGCAAGACGCGCGCCACATCTTCCACCCAATAAAAGTCGCAGGCCGCCAAAAAGCGTTCACCAGCGGCCTTCTCATGCGTCATGGCGCGGATGTGCAGGTCTGCCACGTCGCGCACATCCACCAGCGAGAAGCCCAAGCGTGGGCTGCCCGGAAAATCGCCATTCAATAGTTTTTGCACCAAGAGAATGGAGGTGGAGAAGTCAGGTCCAAGGATTGGCCCCAGAACGGCGCTGGGGTTGATGGTGCTGAGCTCTAATTTACCGCCTTCGGTCTTCATAAAGTCCCAGGCGGCGCGCTCAGCAATGGTTTTTGAGCGGATATAGGCCCCAGTATCGGGGCTGGTTTCGTCGGTCCAGTCTGCTTCGGTATAGGGCTTGGAGCGCGGCCCGCTTTGACCATAAGAGATGGCCGCCATGGACGAGGTCATCACGACCCGCTTTACCCCTGCATCGCGGGCAAAACGGAGTGCCCGCAAAGCCCCTTCACGGGCCGGGCCAATCAATTCATTCTCGTCCTTGGGCATCACAGCTGGGAAAGGCGAGGCCACATGCTGAACGAAATCAACGCCTTCAACCGCTTCTGCCCAGCCATCATCGCGGGTTAGGTCAGCGGCGAAAAAAGTCAGATGGTCCAAGTTAGGGGTCAGCTTTTTAAGGGCTTCACGAACCTCTGGCTCTCGACCCAGATTACGGATCGTGGTGCGGACGTGATAGCCAGCTTCCAAAAGTTGGGCGATGATGAAGCCGCCAATATAGCCAGATCCGCCTGTAACCAGCACCAAGCCCTTGCTCGCCATCGCTTCTATTCCTTCATCTTACAAATTGACATTATAACGATCTGACAATATTGTCACCAAATGTCAATACGTTTGGATGGCGATCCCCGCCGCGATAAGATTTTACAGGCAGCGCTAGCCGTCTTTGCACGCTATGGCTTTAAGCGTGCCTCGATGGAGGATGTCGCGGGCGAAGCAGGCATTTCGCGACCTGCGCTCTACCAATCCTATGAGAATAAAGCAGCGATCTTTGCGGCCTTAGCGGTAGCTCTAGGGCAGGCCAGTTGTGATGCAGCCGAGGCTGCTTGGCCAATAGATCGGCCTTTCGCCGAAGGATTGGCCGCCGCAGGTCTTGCGCTTCATGGTCTCAGTTGGCAGACCCTCCACGCGTCGCCCCATGGCGCGGAATTGATGGCCACCAACTCCGCCCTCGTTGGCGATGTGGTGGCAGCCGTCGACAGCCGAATGCTGGCTTTGGTGCAGTCCCGCCTTACGCCACTGGTCGGGTCAGAGGTCGTGACTAGTCAGGCCCGCGCCATCACCGCGGCGCTCCATGGATTGAAGGCGCGTGCAGAAAGCTTTGACGATCTAGCCGTCTTGATCACGCAATTTGCTCGTCTCATTGGGGCGGGCTTGCCCCTCGTGTCCCCTGCTTAACGAAAGCAGGCGTTGCCTTCCCAGCGGAAGCTTTCAACCTTTTTGTCGCTGGATACCACAAAGCGGCGGATGCAATTTTGATTGACGGTATAGACGGGGGATGAGTTCAATACTGGTATAGATTCAGTGTATTGCACCGTGCGCACATTGCCTGAAGCGTCCGTCTCTGTGCGGAAGCGTGTGACTTCGCGAAAGCTGGTATAGCTTTCCCCGCCTTGGGTACTGGTGCGCTTTTGCTCATATTGCAGCACATCGCGGCCATCTGTCAGCTTATAGGACGATTGAGGTGGGCCAAAGGCCAGCACCAGATCGTCGGCCGACTTGCCGACAAAACGTTGCACCATCTGGTCTTCATAGGCTTTGGCCCGCTCTTCAAACGGAATGGTCTCGCAAGCTGCGGTTAGGGCTAAAAGCCCACACGCCAGCATGATCTTCATCGGCTTCATGGCCAGTCTCCTGCTATGTTGCGTCCCTCTTAATAGCCAATTAGGGCGCTTGGCCGCGTGGGCCAAGCTTTTTGACCTAATCGACCAATTTTTGCATCAGATAGGTCGCCACCAAAGCGCGCTGCTTGGCGCTTTCGACCAAGTTAGCTGCCGCCGAGTGGCCCCCATCAATGTTCTCATAATAGAGGAAGGGCATGCCCAAGCTCTCCATTTTCGCCGCATATTTGCGTGCATGCCCCGGATGGACGCGGTCGTCCTTGGTTGAGGTTAGGAAGAAGGCTTCGGGGAAGGGGCTTGTCTTCTTCAAATTCTGATAGGGGCTGAATTGCTCCAGCCAAGGCCGCTCGGCCGGCACATCGGGGTCGCCATATTCGTCCACCCACGAGGCACCGGCTAGGAGCTTGTGATAGCGCAGCATATCCAGCAGTGGCACTTGGCAGACAACGGCTTGGAACAGCTCTGGCCGCTGAGTCATCATCACACCCATGAGAAGACCACCGTTCGAGCCGCCTTGAATGCCCAGTCGGCGCGGGCTGGTGATTTTGCGCGCGATCAGGTCTTCGGCGACGCCAATGAAGTCGTCATAGATCACTTGGCGCTTGCCCTTTAGGCCTGCCGTGTGCCACCCTGGGCCAAACTCACCCCCGCCGCGGATATTGGCCAGAACATAAACGCCGCCGCGTTCGTTCCACAGCTTGCCATTCATCGCTGAATAGTTCGGTAGGAGCGAGACTTCAAAGCCGCCGTAGCCATAAAGAAGCGTTGGGGCTGTGCCATCTAGGACCAATCCCTTTTTCGCAATCACGAAATAAGGGATTTTGGTGCCATCTTTTGAGGTGGCTTCATACTGATTGACTTCAAGGTTTGAGGCATCAAAGCGCGCGGCTTGGGCTTGGACCGTGACGGGTTTGTCAGAGGGCTTGGCCGCAAACAAGATCGACGGTGGCGTGATGAAGTCATTGTAGGAGAAGAAGGCCTCTTCTTGGCGAATGCCGGCATCGACGACCGAAGCGACGCCATTGACTGGCAAGGCCACAGGCTTAAACGACCAAGCGCCCTTTGCATTCTGGGTGTAGTAGCGAACAGCACTTTTCACATTGGTGGACAGAGTCAGGTAAAGGCCGGTCTTGGCCATCGAAACGTCTTGCAAGGCCTCACGGGGACCGGGTGTATAGATCGTCGTGGCGGCAACGACACCCGTGGTGGCCTTTAGCGCTGCCAGAGGTGCGCTAACCAAAGAGCCAGCCGAGATCGTTTTTTTGGCGCCCCTTGGTCTCCAGTCCTCCTGCAGGGTTAGATAGACAACCCCCGCACGCAAGCCTTGCAGGCTATGCTTGCTTGGCAAGTCCAATTTGGCGACTTTGCCATCGGCTTCCAGATAGTAGGTCTCGGTCGTGAAGAAGGTGGGCGCGCGGTTGATAAAATGATGATAGCGCGTGCCGTCATCGACCCGGAAAGCCGCGACTGCTACGTCCTTTTCGGTGCCGCGATAGACTTCCACAGCGTCTTCAAGCTTTTGCCCGCGCTTTAAGCGTTTGACGATGTAGGCATAGCCGCTTTCGGTCATTGAGCCTGGGCCCCAGTCGGTTGAAACCAATAAGGTATCTTGATCGACCCAAACAGCCCCCGATTTAGCCTCCGGCAACTCAAAACCACCTGCTACGAAGGACCGGGTCTTCACATCCCATTCGCGCTTTGTATCGGCATCCTTGCCGCCATTGGACAGGTCAAGAAGGGTTCTTGTATTCCAGATATCATGCGGGTCGAGGGGATTATTGCCCTGATAGACCCAATTCTTGCCCTCATCCTTGGCCAGCTTATCAATGTCCAGAACGGTTTCCCACGCAGGGCTGCCGAGGCGCCAAGCCGTAAAGTCCGCCCGCCGCCATATGCCGCGCACATGATTGGTATCTTGCCAGAAATTGCTGACAAAGCCGTTGGCATAAGAGCCAAAGGTCAAGCGGTCTTTAGCGCGAATGATGTTGAGGGCATCTTCTTCCAGCTTCGCATAGCGGGGGTCTTGGGTCAGCTTGGGTAGCGAGCGCGCGTTTTGCCCGCGCACCCAAGTCAACGCCTTATCGCCTTCTACTTCCTCAAGCCACAGGAACGGATCATTGCTAACCGCATCAGCGGCGGTCTGGGCGAGGGCGGATGTGTTCAACGTCAGAAATCCCAAAGCGGTTGTCGAAATGGCGGCCAATAGGTTACGGCGGTTCATAGGATCCCCTCTATCTTGTGGGTATCACAAATAACCATTTCTGCCTGAGGTCAAGACGCAGAATTGTTACCAGAATTTTAGACTTTGTCTTTTGGCTCTTCGAGCAGCGGATTGCCGTCTGCATCGGTGAAGTATTTGGCTAAGAGCGCTAAGTTTACGATCCAGAAGATCATATTGATCGCCATATCGCCCCAGGTGTTATAGGTCACCCACGTCGCCAAAGGCTGGGTTCGCCACACCGCTTCATTGATCATGGCCAGCGCGATATACATGAGGCCCGCGCGCTGGGCGAGGCCGTGCCAGATCGGCTCAGGCATGTGAAGTGCGCCGGAAAACAAGGCTTTCAAAACATTGCGCTTAAACAAGACCGAACCCAACAAAATCAGACCGATCAATGTGTAGACCAAAGTGGGTCGCATCTTGATGAAAATGTCGTTCTTCAGCCAAAGCGCCAATCCAGAAAAAACACCGATCATGGCAAAGGTAAACAGGCCCATCGGGCTGACTTTGCGCTCCTTCCAATAAGAAAACGCAAAGCCAGCAATAGCGGCTGGAATAAACAAGAGGGTGGCAAACAAGACCGCCTGATCGCCACTCAGCGCGCGTGCGAATTCCGGCACGCCATTCTTTTCCGCATGCTGATAAGACACGAAGAAGACAATAGCGGGCCCTAAGTCACTGACCAGCCGCACCCAGCTTGCGCCGCCCTTTGATGCCGGGGCTGGTTCTTGCGTGCTCATGTTTTGCTTCCTAGCCAATTGGGGAGGGTTTCCATCCCGAACATCTCTTCATAGGTTTGCCGTGGCCGAACCACTTGCCACTGATCACCGCTGACCATCACTTCGGCCGCCAAAGGCCGCGAATTATAGGTTGAGGCCATGGCAAAGCCATAAGCACCCGTACTCATGAAAGCCAATAACTCGCCTGCCGCAATCGCTGGCATAGGGCGCTGTTCGGCAAAGGTGTCGCCCGTTTCACACACGGGGCCAACCACATCGAGCGGGGCCAGATTGTCGTGGTCGTCGGCCTTCTTCACCGGCAGCATTTGGTGATAGGCCTCATAAAGGGCAGGGCGGATCAGGTCATTCATCGCGGCATCGACAACCAAGAAGGACTTGCCGCCATTGTCTTTGGTGACGATCGCGCGCGACAGCAAAACCCCTGCATTGGCGGCAATCATCCGACCGGGCTCAAACTCCAGCTCCACATCCAAATGACCAACCACGCGACGGACCATCGCACCATAGGCCGCAAGATCTGGCCCTGTGACGGTTTCATCATAGGTCGCCGCCAACCCGCCGCCTAGATCAAGGCGGTTAACTTTCAGCCCCCGCGCGCGCAACCGCACCACGCAATCGGCCAGCTTCTGATAGGCCTTTTCCATCGGCGCAAAATCAATGATCTGGCTGCCGATATGAACGGATAGGCCAACAGGCTCCGTACCGGGCAAGCGATCAGCGCGGGCATAGAGTTCTTCAGCCAGATCAAAGCTAACACCAAATTTGTTATCGGCTTTGCCGGTGGTAATTTTGGCATGCCCGCCTGCGCCGACGTCGGGATTGACCCGAATGCAGACTTGCTGAACGCGGCCCAGACCTTCTGCCAAGGCAGAAATCCGGTCCAATTCGCTGGCGCTTTCGATGTTGATTTGCCGCACACCGACCGAAATCGCATAAGCCAGTTCTTGGTCCGTCTTGCCTACCCCCGCAAACACAATCCCATCGGGTGGCACACCGGCATTGAGCGCACGGCGAATTTCACCTTCTGAGACGGTGTCTGCCCCTGCGCCCAAGGCTGCCAAGGTGGCGATCACGGCGCGATTGGTATTGGCCTTTACGGCATAGCAAATATGGACCGGCAAATCGCCCATGGCGGCTTTGAACACCCGGTAATGGTGCTCGAGTGTCGCGCGGGAATAGATATGGACCGGGGTGCCGACAGCCTCGGCAATCTCTGCCAGCGGCACGTCCTCGGCATAAAGCGCGCCATCGCGATAATCAAAAAAGCGCATGGCAGGCCTATTGGGGCGCGTTGGGGGGAGCTGAATTGCCCGCTTTTTCAGCCTCTTCCGCAGCCTTCTTTGCTTTTTCTTCTTCCGCCTTTTTGGCTTGCTCAGCCTCATAAGCGGCCCGATCAGGACCCCACATAGGTGGGGCTGTCTCCAAAGGACCCTTGATTCCGCACGCGCTGAGCAGGCAGAGTGCGACACAGGCTAGGGCAAGGCGGGTTTTCATGGGCGTTATCTTTGCGGTCAAAGTTGGGGAAGAAACACAGCTATAGAGCGAAACGGCGTGGCAATCAAAGGCGATCACGCATCCAGATGAAGGGCTTGGCGCAGGCGCTTAACCTGCTCCAAAACCCGTTTTGGCGCTGTCCCGCCGTACGAATCCCGCGCAGCCACAGAAGCTTCCACCGAAAGCAGCGCGATCACGGATGCATCAATGCGTGGCTCAATTGCCTGGAAAGTTGCCAATGGCACATCGCACAACTCTGCAATGCCAGCAGCCTCGGCGGCTTTAACGACAGCCCCGGTCACATGATGGGCCTCGCGGAACGGCATGTTGAGGTCGCGCACCAGCCAATCGGCCAAGTCGGTGGCGGTGGAATAGCCATACGTGGCCGCTTGGCGCATTGCATCGCGGTTAAAGGTCACGCTCTGCATCATACCGGCCATCGAGCCGACGCTGAGCATAAAAGCGTCAAAGGATTCAAAGGTCAGGGCCTTATCGTCTTGCAGGTCCTTGGCATAAGCCAAGGGAAGCGCCTTGACGATCATCATTAGGCATTGCGCGTTTGAGGCAATACGGGCGGCTTTGGCCCGAACAAGTTCTGCCGCATCGGGATTACGCTTCTGCGGCATGATCGAAGAACCAGTCGACCAAGCATCAGACAAGCGCGCAAAGCGGAAATGCGACGAGGTCCACAGCACAATCTCTTCAGCCAAGCGCGACAAATGCACCGCACTGATCGAGAGCGCATTGAGCGCTTCCATCGCGAAATCCCGGCTTGCCACGCCGTCGAGCGAATTGGCCATGGGGTGGTCAAACCCGAGCGCCTTAGCGGTTGCATCCCGATCAATCGGATAGGGTGTCCCCGCTAGCGCAGCAGAACCCAAGGGGGATTCATTTCCATGACGGAGCGAGGCTTGCAGCCGTGCCCGGTCACGTTGAAACATCTCGACATAGGCCAACAGATGATGGCCAAGGGTGACGGGTTGTGCCGTCTGTAAATGGGTGAAGCCCGGAATGATCCAGTCGGCATGGCCTTCGGCTTGGATGACCAAGATACGCATCAGGCCTAGTAATGCCTCATCGGCCTCACCCAAGACACGGCGCACCCAGAGGCGGAAGTCCGTCGCGACTTGATCATTGCGAGACCTACCGGTGTGCAGCCTTTTACCCGCATCGCCAATCCGCTCGGTCAGACGTGCTTCAATATTGAGGTGGATATCCTCAAGATCGGTGGAGAAGGGGAAGGTGCCCGCTTCAATTTCGGCACCAATTTCATCAAGGCCCGCCTGTATCGCCTGGCCGTCTTCCTGCGTAAGAATGCCCGTGGTGGTCAACATTGCAGCATGGGCCTTTGACCCGGCGATGTCCTCGCGCCACATACGTTGATCAACATCGATGGAGGCATTGATCGCCTTCATGGTTTCATCAGGACTGGCTGCAAAGCGACCGCCCCACATTTGTTGGCCTTTGGCGGAGGCGGGCGGGATAGAGGAATCTGAGGACGACATGAGTGAAGAGCAACCTGAGCGCGATGGACCTGTGACGACGGGAAAGCCCAAACAGGCGCAATGGGCGCTGCTTGGGGCTTTGTTGATCGGGATTATCCTTTACGGAGTTTATCGGGCAGTGCCAATCTCTCAAGGTGGGAAGGATTTGGCGTCCTTTGCTGCAGGGCCGTTGAAGGGCCTTGAGATCGCCAAAGACCCGGTGCCCCAACCACCGAACAGCTTTGCAGGGCCTGACGGTGCGCCTACTCAGCTGAGTGCGTTTCATGGCAAAGTTGTCTTGGTCAATCTATGGGCGACGTGGTGTGCGCCTTGCGTCACCGAAATGCCGACACTGGCGGCCCTTCAACAAGGCTTGGGCGATAAGGACTTCAAAGTTGTCGCCATCAGTGTCGATAAAGCCACTGAAGCCGAAGCGGCCAAGAAGGAATTGGCCGACCTCAGCAAAGGCAACCTTGCCTTTTACCATGACCCCAAAATGGCAATCGTGTATCCCCTAAAAGCGCGCGGCTTCCCGACTTCCATCCTCTATGACCGGCAGGGCAAGGAATTAGCCCGTCTGGCTGGTGAAGCCGATTGGAATAGCCCGGAGGCGCGGGCACTGATTCAGGCAGCGATGGAGCAGTAGGGGGACTTAGCCCCTCTCCCTCTGGGAGAGGGGTTGGGGTGAGGGCTTTCACTCGCAATAATCTAGTGGGTAACGGCCTATCCTAACCCGATGAACACAATGAGTTTTTGGCCCGTAAGCCCTCACCCCCGACCCCTCTCCCAAGAGGAGAGGGGAGAGCCAGTCGGCCGCTTCTCCTCATCCGAGGCATCCGATAAATCCTTTGACTTCCCAGCTTGCGCAGAAAGAATTGTCGGGCCGCTATTACGTAAGCAGAGCACCCAGTAAGCCGTTCCAAGAGTGATTTAAATCCGATACTGGCATCGAAAGCATGTTCTGATAAGCCAAGAGGCGGCAAGAGATAATTATGACCACAATTAGATATAAAGCTCAGTTTGAACCGATGGCGTTCTTTGGCACGGCTGTTGGTGCTTTGATTGCAGTGGTACCTTTTCTCAACAACTGGCTCCGTTTTGGATTGGTGGAATGGGAGTGGCTGCCATTTGGCTTCGGGCTAAGTTTCCTTTGCTTTTATGTTATGTGGGACAATCGGTTGCGGATCGAGGATGATTTAATCGTCTTCAAAGGGGCCTTTGAGTCGAAGAAAGTTATGGTGCCGAGTGATGTTCGTTTTCGCACGGTGCGTGGTGGTGTTCTCGCGTCGACGCGTCACAAGCCCGCAACAATTTTTGTAACGAGTAAATCAAAAGCCTTCCAACCATTCAATATTCCTGCACGCATGTATACGGCAGAGAGTATGGAATCGTTCTTGACCCTCTGCTTTGAAATGGGAGTCGACATGGGATCGAAGATTCAGAAGAAAGACAACGATTATAGATAATTGTTGAATTTTGTACGTCTTTAGATATCTGCGTATGCTCTGGGCAGGATTTACAGTAGGCGATGCCTCCAAAGAGGCGCTTTTCCATAATAAGCACCCAAGCTAGGGTGTCTCAAAGCCCCTCTCCCTCTGGGAGAGGGGTTGGGGTGAGGGCTTACACTCGCAATAATCTAGTGGGTAACGGCCTATCCTAACCCGATGAACACAATGAATTTTGTGCCCGTAAGCCCTCACCCCCGACCCCTCTCCCAAGAGGAGAGGGGAGTTCATTCCCACACCTCAATCCACGTGCAAACGTACCGCCGCTGCCGCCGCGATCGGGGCAAAAGCCAAGGCTGCCAGAACCAAAGCGCATAAAAACAGGAAAGGCTGGCTGAAAAAATCACCGCCGCTGGCAAGGGCTGCCGCCGCACTTGCGCCAAAAATCACGCTCGGCGCATAGAGCGGCAGAACAACGAGGGCGACCAAGAGGCCGCCGCGTCGGACGCTGGCCCCCAGTGCTGCGCCAATCGCGCCAATCAGGAACAGGCCCAGACTACCCACCGCCAATTGCCCGCACAAAGGCAGGATCACCGCAGGGTCCACGCGGACCAGAAGGGCCGCAATCGGGCTAACGGCCAGCAAAGGCACAGCCGTCGCCAGCCATTGGCCGAGGATTTTGCTTAAGACCTGCAGGCTATGCGGCACGGGGCTGAGCAACATTTGGTCGAGCGTGCCGTCTTCCAGATCGGCTTGAAACAAACGCTCGAGGCTGACCAAACTGGCCAAAGTCAGGGCCAGCCATAAGTAACCCGGACCAATCTTGCCCAAGGTGTCGGGCGCAGGGCCCAAGGCGAAGGGGGCCACCATAACCGAACCGGCAAAGAAGCTGGCCGACAAAAGCGCGCCGCCACCTGCGCCCCAGCCGAGCCGAACTTCGCGGCTTATGATCGCCAAACATGCGCGCACCAAGCTCATGCCACCACCGCGCTCTCGGCTGTGCCGAGGCTGAGGATGCGAGCGCTGACGCCGGGCAGAGGGTCGTGCACGGCCGCTAAGATGATGCCGCCTTTCTTGGCGTGCTGGTCGAGCAGCGCTCCGAGTAAAGCGCGGCCTTCTTGATCCAAGGGTGAGGCTGGCTCGTCCAACAGCCAAATGGCGCGATCTTCTAAAAGGAGGCGGGCAAGGGCGGCGCGTTTGCGCTGGCCTGCAGATAAGACCCCACCTTGCAGGTCCGCCTGTTTGCTTAAACCGACGCGAGCGAGCGTCTCGGCCACGCGGTCGCGGCTAGCCCCGCACAGATCGGCCCAAAAGCGCAATTGATCAATCAGCTTTTCGCCCGCCTTGATCGGGTCTTGATGGCCTAAGAAGGACAGGACTTCACCTGGCTCTTCAATCTCGGCACCCTGGAGGCGCGAAAGGGTGATCCGCCCCGCGGCGGGGGCGTGAAACCCTGCTATCGCGCGCAACAGGGTCGTTTTGCCGCTGCCGTTTGGGCCTTGCAGGGCGATGATGTCGCCTGGCTCGCAGGTCAGATCAAAGTCACTCACCAAGCGACGAAAACCGCGCTGCAGGGCGACGCCCGAAATCTGCAGGCGTACATCGTGGCGCAAGGTCGGGATTGCCGTCACCGGGTAGCCATCCCGGCGCGCTTTAAGACAAACACTGCTTCTTCAGATAGCCAGTTGAGCAAACTCGATGTGGCCCGCGACGGCGCGCTGGCTTTTCCATCTGCGATCCGGGTGACCGATTCCAGATCAAAGCCCGATTGCTTGGCGAGATCGTCAAAATCTAACAGGGTGCAAAGGTGCAAGTTCTCAGTCTCGTGCCAGGAATCGGGCAAGCCTTGCGTCACTGGCATGCGACCGCGCAAAAACAGCGAAAGCCGCACTTGCCAGAAGCCGAAATTGGGCAGCGACACCACCGCCTTGGCCCCGATGCGGTGCATTTGCTTTAAGACCATTTCGGGCTTACGCGTCGCCTGAATGGTGCGCGACAGCACGACAATATCAAAGGAATCATCGGGATAAAGCGCAAGGTCAAGGTCCGCATCGCCTTGCACAACGGAGAGCCCCTTGGCCACACAGGCATTCACCCCGGCTTGGCTCAATTCCATGCCGCGCACGACGGCGTTACGCTCTTGCTTCAAGCGGTGCAGCAAGACGCCATCGCCACAGCCAACGTCGAGCACGCGTGCACCTTGGGGCACAGCATGGACGATGATTTCATGATCGGCGCGGGTCGAGGTGGCGTTAGACATCACAACCCCTGATCTGCAGCGCTGGCGGCCAGAAAGCCTGCCATGGCTTCGTGGAATTGGGGTTCGTCCAGCAGGAAAGCGTCATGGCCCTTGTCGGTTTCGACTTCAAAGGCTGAGACCTCAACGCCTGCCCCAATCATCGCGCGGGTGATATGGCGACTATCGGCAGGGGGATAGTGCCAGTCGGAGGAGAAGGACACGACGCAGGCGCGACCCTTAAATGCGGTGAAGGCATCGCTCAATCGGCCATTGTACCCTGCCGCTAGATCGAAATAATCCATCGCGCGGGTGATATAGAGGTAGGAATTGGCATCAAAGCGATCAACAAAGCGGCTGCCCTGATAGCGCAAATAACTTTCAATCTGGAAATCCGCATCAAAGCCGAAGGCAACTTCATTGCGGTCTTGCAGTCTGCGGCCAAACTTCCGGTGCAAAGCGGCATCGGACAAATAGGTGATGTGCGCAGCCATGCGCGCGACTGACAGGCCTTTGACGGGCTTGGTCCCCTTGGTCTGATAGGCACCGCCTTGCCAGTCCGGGTCTGCCATCACAGCTTGGCGGCCTACTTCGTGAAAGGCGATGTTTTGGGCTGAGTGACGGGCAGCAGAGGCAATGGGCATGGCCGCGCCCACTCGGTCTGGCCGACTGGCAATCCATTCTAGGACCTGCATGCCTCCCATCGAGCCGCCGATTACCGCAAACAAGCGGTCGATTCCTATATGGTCGATCAAGGCCGCTTGCGCCCGCACCATGTCGGCAATCGTAATGACGGGGAAGGAGAGGCCATAGGGCTGGCCGTCTGGTCCGAGAGAAGCTGGGCCCGATGTACCCATGCACCCGCCCAGCACGTTCGAGCAGATAACAAAATAGCGGTTGGTATCGATAATCCGCCCTGGCCCCACCAAATTCGCCCACCACGCTGGTTGGCCTGTCACCGGATTGGGCCCTGCCACAAACTGGTCGCCGGTCAAAGCATGGCAAATCAGGACCGCATTGGACTTCGCTGTGTTCAATTCGCCCCACGTCTCATAGCCGATTTCCAGCGGCGAAAAGATCGCGCCACTGTCTAAAGGCAGGCCAATGTCCAGACGAAGAATTTGCAAAGCGGAAGTCATGATGACAAGCCGATAGACGGACTTTAAGAAATGGTCGAGGGGCCTCGCACTTTTGATCCAGTCAGTGCAAGGTGTACGAACAAGAATTTTAGGGAGAACAGGCCATGAGCGTCAATCAATTCGTGCTTGAAATGGGACGTCCGTCGTTTCGCGACATGCAGCTCACGGCGCATGACCAAGACGATTTAGTCGAAGGCGAAGCCCTGCTGGCGATTTCGCGTTTCTCCTTAACGGCCAATAATGTGACCTATGCGATGTTTGGCGACGGCATGAAATATTGGAACTTCTTCCCGGCCTCGAGCGCCAGCCTCGGCCGCGTGCCCGTCTGGGGTTATGCTGAGGTGATCGCGTCAAAGACCGATGGGGTCGCCATTGGTAATCGGGTTTATGGCTATTTCCCGATTGCGAACACGCTGAAAGTTCAGCCGGTTAAAGTCAGTGCTGCGGGCTTCCGCGACGGGGCCGCGCATCGCCAAGAAATGGCCGCTGCTTACAATCATTATAGTGTGGTGCAGCCAGCGGACGCAGAAACCGAAGGCCGTGTCGCATTGTTAAAGCCCTTGTTTATGACAGGCTTTTTGCTCGACGACTGGATTGCGGACGAGCGGCATTGGGACAGCGAGTATGTGATTTCATCCAGTGCCTCCAGCAAGACCGCCTTGTCCATGAATGCCTGTTTGAAGCGTCGGGGCGGGGTGAAGCTGATTGGCCTGACTTCAGCCCGGTCGAAAGCCTTTGTGGAAGCCACAGGCTATTATGATCTTGTCGTGACTTATGACCAATTAGCGGACTTGCCGATGGACGCTTCAATCTATGTCGATTTCGCGGGCGACCCGGCGGTGACGGCTGGCGTCCACCATCATCTGGCCGACCTCTTGAAGCAGTCCATCATTGTCGGTGGGGCGCATTGGGATGCAGAGCGCACGGCAGCGCCAGCCGCTCTGCCGGGCCCCAAGCCACAATTCTTCTTTGCACCAACCCACATGGCCCGGTTGAGTGCGGCTTGGGGTGGGGCGGAGTTTAACCGCGCGGTTGACGCAGCCTTTGACCGCTTTGCCCATGAGTCGCGGGCGTGGCTCGACGTGGTGGAAAGCGAAGGGTTCGATGCCGCGCAATCGGCGTGGAAGCGGCTGTTGGATAATGACGTTTCGGCCAAGGAAGGCCTTGTCATTCGACTTTAGTCACCCCACCCTGCGCTTCAATTTTGGCTCCTTGAGGACCTCCGTATGATCAAAGACTTTCCACTCGATTTCGCCCGGTTCAAGAAGATCTCAAGACCCAATCAATGCTTGGCACTGCCCTCGGGTTTTCAGGCAGCGCAAGCGCCTGACCTGCAGTCTGGTGTGTTTCAGGCCAGTATCGCGCAAGTGCGCGAGGCTTGGCTGGAGATTGCGCGCAGCCAGTCTCGCGTGTCAGACATCCGCGAAGGTGACGGCCAGATTGAGGCGGTTCAGCGCACAGCTTTGATCGGCTTCCCCGATTGGATCACTGCCATGCCCGTCGATTTGGGGGAAGGCAAAGCCTCCATTTGCGTGTTTTCGCGCTCAAAATATGGCTATCGCGATATGGGCGTGAACGAAAAGCGGGTGCGGCTGTGGCTGTCGCTTTTGGCGCAAAAGCTGCCGTTGGCGAGCTGAAGTAGCCGTGAAGAAACTGCTTTTGACGGCATTGCGCTGGGTTGGACTCGTCTTGTTGGCGAGCACTTTGGCTTGGACAGGGACGGGGTTGGCCATGGCAGCTGGGGGATGGAAGAACCCACCGCGCGGGGTGTTTATTGAGGTCGATGGCCGCAAGCAACGTCTGGTCTGTGAGGGTGAGGCGCGCCCGGGGGAGCCGACCATCATCTTTGAATCCGGCGCTTATTCGGCGGCAGCGGACTGGGGCTATCTTCAGCCCGAAGTGGCTAAGACCGGGCGCACTTGTTCTTATGACCGCGCGGGTATGGGCTGGTCGGAACCTTCAAATGCGCCTCGTGATCCAGCAACTTTAGCCCGAGAACTCAAGGCCTTGTTGACTGCTGCGGGCGAGAAGGGCCCTTATGTGCTGGTCGGCCACTCGATGGCCGGGCTTTTGACGCGCGCCTATCTCAGCCAAAATCCCGATGATGTGGTCGGTCTGGTTTTGATTGATGCAGCCGACCCCAGCGCAATCTCAATTCCTGAGGCCCAGATTTGGATCAAGCGCTATCAGAGGCTGGCGCAAGTCGGCGCGGGGTTTGCTCAATTTGGCCTTGTGAAGCCTCTGGCCCCTTTCTACGCCAATCGAATTGGTTTGAGCGGTGCACCCTTGCGGGAGAAACGGCGCATGTTTGGCGCGCCATCCCATATGCGGGCTTCAGCTGCTGAGATTGCGGCCACAATCGACGGCGCTGAAGCTGCGATGGCCGCTGATCCTTTTTTGGAGGCTATCCCGGTTGCCACCCTGACAGCAGGTCCTGTATCCTCTGGTCGAAGTGCTTGGAAAGAGGCCCAAGCACGCCCGTCGCGCTTATCCAAAAGAGGATCGTCGATCAATATTGACGATGCCAGTCATACAACCATCCTTGGCCCAATCTATGGCCAAGCTGTGGTTGACGCGATCGCGAGGGTAAAGCGTGACGCTGTTGCAGATATGACCAAATCAGCTGATCGACCCTAGGTGGGTTTCTCACAGTAACATATGTGTAAGCTTTAGCCCTTGGTAAGGCGATCTTAACTCCAAACTGAGTAGGTTTATAGCCGAATATAGGGAACTTCACGCGTGCCGCTCAAACAGAGGACACCACAACGGCTAGATTTGTCCTTGTTGTCGATCCTTGTGGTCGACGATCAGCCATTTTTTCGCGTTTTGCTGACCGAAATATTGCGCAATCTAGGCGTGCGTAGCGTATCCGTTGCGGTCGACGGGGAAGATGGACTCGACGCCTTTGATTCGGTTCGACCTGATGTCTTAATCACGGACTGGATGATGCCGAATATTGATGGCATTGAACTGACACGACGGGTACGCGCCTCAGAGGACAGTGTCCTGAAGGTCACCCCCATCATCTTGGTGACCGCCAATAATCGCAAAAGCCAAATTGAGTTCGCGCGCAATTCCGGGGTCGATGAATTCATTCTAAAGCCTGTTTCGGTGAAGTCGGTATGTGATCGATTGCGCGAAGTGATCGAACGGCCACGTAACTTCATTGATGACCCAGGCTACTCAGGGCCTTGCCGTCGTCGACGCGCGGAGCCTACGTTTAAAGGGCCTTATCGTCGGTTTGACGATCCGTTAGAAATCGCAACGCAAGAAGAAATGGTTGAGTCGATGCGCTCAATCATGAATTTAGCGGTTGCTAGAATCGGCTTGCATGTCAACGCGTTGCGGGATGGCAGAACCGATATCATGCCGCTCTTGCTGCGGGCTGTTGGGGAAGTTCATTCGATTGCGGACGAGATCCAAGACTTCCACGTCTCCCGTGTTGCGCAATTGCTCCGAACCTACCTTAACCGGGCCAGCGGGCCGGATACCGTTCGCCCCGACGTGATCCAAACGCATTTGAATGCGATTGACGTCCTGTTCAAGACGCCCAACCTTCAGACCCGCATGCGCGACCAAGTGGTGAGTGGGCTTGAAGAAGTGATTGCTAAAGTTAGCGTCGGATAAAACCCGTTAGGGCACGATCACCGCTTTGCCGACAAGCTGGCGCGTTATCATCAAGTCAAATGCTGCCCGGACTTCGGTCAGCGCGAAAACGGCGCCAACATGGGGTTTGAGGCTGCCATTCGCAACCAGATCGTAGACCGCCTTGGCATTTTCGCGCCCACGCTCAGGGAACTGGCGACCATACTCGCCCGCGCGCACGCCCATGACCGAGAAGCCTTTGATGAGAGGCATGTTGACCGAAACAGTCGGGATCCGGCCACTCGTGAAGCCAATGACCAACAGGCGGCCATCAAATGCCATACAGCGGACACTCTCATCAAAGACATCACCGCCGACCGGATCAAACACAACATCGGCCCCACGTCCGCCAGAAAGGGCTTTCACCGCGTCACGGAAGCCATCTTGAACCAGAAGCGTGTGCGCAACGCCCAGATCGCGCAGCGCCTGCAGTTTCGTCGGTGAGGCCGAAGTGGCGATGACACGCGCACCCATATGCAAGCCAAGTTGAACCGCTGCGAGCCCGACGCCCCCTGCCGCGCCGTGAACCAAGAGCGTCTCACCCGCTTGAAGATTGGCCCGGCGGACCAAGGCCACATAGGCGGTCAGATAGGCGGCTTGATAGGCAGCTGCTTCTTCCCAACTCAAATTAGGGGGCTTCAACTGGATGGCGGAAGCTGACAACACCGCAAAATCAGCAAAACCGCCGAGGCGGGCTCCACCCACAATCTCGTCGCCCACTGTCCAGTCGGTCACGCCTGCACCCAAGGCGACAATTTCGCCGGCACAGTCAAGGCCCGGCGTGAAGGGCGGGTCTGGCTTGAATTGATACTTGCCTTGGCACATCAAGATGTCAGGAAAATTGACGCTGGCGGCCTTGACCTTGATTAGAACTTCGCCGGCTTGGGGCTGAGGCGTGGCGATCTCAGCCAGCCCCGTCCCAGACAAATCATCGCTAATCGCATGGCACACAAAGGCGCGCATGATCCTTTAGCCACCCATGGCGCGATAGGCGCGGGCAGCTACGCCAGCAATTTCGCGACAAGCGCGATCTGCTTGCGCAACGCCGCCTGTATAAGCGGTAAAGCCATGCGCAAGGCTGTCATAGCATTGGTAGTGGACCTTTACCTCTGCCGCTTCTAAGGCCTCAGCATAGGCTTTGCCCTGATCTCGCAGGGGGTCATGGCCTGCCGTGATAACGATAGCTGGGGCTAGGCCAGCTAAGCTTGGTGCCAAAGCGGGGGAGACGCGCAGATTTTCGCCCAGATTTGGATCTGGCAGATAATTGGCCATGAACCATGCCATGATATCGGCCGTCAGTGGATAGGCATCGGCACAGGATTGCATGGAGCCTTCGGTTTCGAGGATCGTGGTGGCGGGATAAATCAAAAGCTGCAGAAATGGCTGCGGCAGCTCGCGTCTTTGCATCTCTTGGGCAAGAATTGCGCTGAAATTGCCACCCATGGAATCGCCACCGACCGCAGCAATGCCTGTAGGGGCACCAAATTCTTGGGCGTGATCGCGCGCCCATAGGAAGGAGTCGATGGCGTCATCGAGGCCAGCTGGCCAAGGATGCTCTGGCGCTAGGCGATAATCCACTGACAAAACAGGGCAGCCAATTGTCTTGGCGAGAATAGAGCAAAAGGCATGGCAAGTCTCAAGGCTTCCGACCACGCCACCGCCAAAATGATAGAACACCATTAGGGGTGCTTGCGGGTTCTGGTTCGAAGGGCGATAGCTACGGGCAGGGATTGTGCGTCCTGCAAGCTCTAAGGAGCGATCCTGACAACTGACGCCGGGCTCCAATGGCCCGCCAAAAAGCACCGTCAAAATCTCTGTCCCTTGACGGGCAAATTCCGTGGTCAATTCTGGCGGTGGCCCCCGCTTTGTCACGCTATGGGCGATGAATTGGAAGCGGGCGTCTAACGTGCGGCCGTCGCGCACAACCGGTGTGCCACCGGCCATCGAAACTAGGATGGGGTCTGGCAGTTTCAATAGCAAATTGATGATGGTCTTCTGAAGGCTCATGCTTGCATCTCACTTTGAACGCGCTGAGATCCACCCAGCACAAAATAGGCGGCAAATCGCGCGGCTGCCTGAATGTCCTTTATTCTGCCGCGTAACAGGCGGTCACCAATCTCTTGTGCAATACCGATGCAAGAGGCCGTCAGAAGTTCGGGGTCGACGTGATCTAACTTAAACTCGGTGGCAAAGGCGACAATGTCGTCCTTCAGTTCGTCAAACAAGGCTAGGCTCTCGGGCGTATCGAAACGGACGCGCGTCCATTCCGGCATCGCCGCCATTTCCCGGTCGACAGATTGGTCGTTCAGCAGAAAGTTGAAATAGGCCCCAAAGGCTGTGATCATGAAGCCTTGGAAGTCCTGCCCTGCACTTTCGCGGGCTGCGCGCAAAAGCGGCTTGAAGCGGGCCAGCCCATCGTCATGCAAGGCGTGGAACACTTCCTCTTTCGATTTGAAATAATTGTAGAAAGTGCCAGAGGCGAGCTCGGTGCGGCGAATGATGTCGCGCACTGTGGTGCCTTCATAGCCCAATTCGGCAAAAATCTGCCGGCCCGCTTCTAAGATCGCCGCACGATTGGCAAGCTTGGTTTGTTCGCGCTTACCCGATTGGTTGCCTTCGGGGGACTCTGCCCTATCTTTATCTACCGAAACGGAAGTGGATTTCATGGCTCTCAGCACCTGCACCGGGATCGACCTCTGTTCTTGGGGGTACCAAACACACCTAGTTGCAATAACTTGGCGAAATCCTGACAGCGCGTCAACATCGTATCAGAGCTGTGACTGTTATCTGTTGAAGGTGCCACCTCTATGAGCCAAATGCACCTTGAAGGCAAAGATTCGCCACGCGTGACGGTCTGGTTTGACGGCGATTGCCCCCTTTGCCGGGCCGAAATCGCGCTATACCAGCGGCTAGATCAAAAGTCTGGCCGAATTGCCTTTGTCGATCTGACGGGTGATGGCACCTGTCCGCTAAACCGGGCGGACATGCTGGCCCGGTTTCACGCCCAAGAGGCTGGCGGACCCTTGATATCCGGCGCGAAAGCCTTTGCGGCCATGTGGAAACAAGTCACGCCGTTTCAGCCCCTGGGCTATCTGGCGCAATTGCCCTTGATCTTGCCGTTTCTGGATTGGCTTTATGGTCAATTCTTAAAGGTGCGTCCACGTTTGCAAACCTTGATGGTGGCCCGTGAAAAACGCCAAAGGTAAAGTCGTATCGAAATCCAATCTGCCCGATAAACCTTGCAAAGCGTGTGGCAGACCCTTCTCGTGGCGCAAGAAGTGGGCGCGCGATTGGGATCAGGTGCTCTATTGCAGCGATAAGTGCCGAATGAGCGCGAAGGCGTCTTAACGTGCGCCTTGGCGTTGAACCAACCACACGCCGAACAGCAAGATTGCAAGGGCGGCAAAGGTCGTTGCAGGCAAAGCCTCGCCAAAGGCCAGCGCCCCCACAAGGATTGACCAGAAGGGTGCCAGATTGCCAACATTGGACATAAAGACGGGGCCAACCCGGCGGATGGTCAGCACATAAACGAGGTTGGCAACCCCTGTCGATAAAACGCCTAGCCCCAGAATGGCAAACACATGGCGGGCTTCGACATGCACCCCGCCAGCCGGCCAAGCACTGGCCGCGATCGGCAAAGACAATAAGGCTGCCACCAACACAAAGCCGCAACTCATGGCCACCGGATGCAGGTTCGGATTGACCATGCGCACCATCACGCTGGTCGAACCATAAAGAACGGCCGCTGCGAGCAAGAGGAGTTGCGATACGACAGGGGTCGCCCCAATGCCATGGTTGGACAGGGCTGGCGCAAAGAGCAGGCAAACGCCCAGAAAGCCAACGCCGACACCAAAAGCGCGTTTGAGGTTCAGTCGCTCACTCGGCACCAGAAAATGGCACAAGATCGCCACCGTCAAAGGCGCTGCGGCGATGTAGATCGCGGCCAAAGCCGATGGCACGGTCTTTTGTGCGATGGAGATCAAAAGAAACGGCAAAAGGGTGCCGGTTGCACCAATCAGGGTCAGCACGCCCCAGGTCTTATAATCCGTCAAACGGGGCAAGCGCGCCCGCATCGCGATACAGCCCAGACCCAGCACAAACGCCCCGATACAAAGACGGCAAGCCACCAAAACCGCTGGCGGCAGGACTTCTACGCCAATATGAGTGCCCGCATAGGCAGAGCCCCACAGGATGACCAATGTGGCCAACAAGCTCCAATCAAGGACGCCGGGACGGGGAGGGCTGGTAGGTGAAGACACAGGCACGGGGGTGCCACGGCCCGCGCAGTGGCGCAAGGCTTGTTCTCACCGTTTGTTCCCTTAGGCCGGGTTGGCCTGGTCCCAAGCCATGACCGCGCGTGCATCACGTGGGGTGATGTCGGGGAAGCCAGGAAGCGCGGTTGCGGGATCAAAAAACTTCCAGCTGCGCGCGCATTTGATGCCGGGTGCCCGCTCAAACACAACCGCCACGCCTGCGACTTCTTCCAAGCGGAAGGCCTCGGCTGGCCCGTCGCCATTGCGAAGCTCTAGGCCCGAGGTGATGCACAATTCGGCCAAATCTTCTTGCCCAATCGCCCCACGAATGGCGTCATTGGTGACATAGACGATGGGGGCTGCTTCCAGCGACGAGCCAATTGTTTTCTCCCGTCGCTGGACTTCCAAGGCACCGGTCACAACCCGGCGCAAGTCACGCAAATGGCCCATGCGGGTGGCCAAAGCCGTATCTTGCCACTCGACCGGATCCTTTTGGAGGGCGCGCAAGTGGATCGAGTTCGCCTCTGGGAAGCGTGTGCCCCACGCTTCTTCGGTGGTGAAAGGCAAGATGGGCGCAAGCCACAGAAGCATGCGCTCAAACAATAAGTCCAGCACCGTCTGGCTCGCGCGGCGGCGCAGACTGTCCAATTCGTCGCAATAAAGCGCATCCTTACGCACATCGACATAAAGGGCCGAGACGTCGAGATTGGCAAAGTCGGACACCGCCGACAAGGCCCGTTTGAAGTCATAATCCATCCAAGCCGCGCGCACTTCTTGACCGACTTCAAAGGCCCTGCCCAACAGCCATTTTTCCAACACAGGCATGTCGGCATAGGCGACGGCTTTGTCAGGACTAAAGTCCTTCAAGCTTGCCAGCATATAGCGCAAGGTGTTGCGCAGCTTGCGATAGGTTTCACTCGCCTGATCCAGAATGGTTTTACCCAAGGCCAGCTCATTGGTGTAGTCCGCAGCGGCAAACAACAGGCGCAGGATTTCCATGCCGTTTTGGCGCAGCACATCTTCCAGCTCGACCCCATTGCCCAAGCTCTTGGACATTTTTCGGCCTTGCTCGTCCACGATCATGCCGTGTGTGCGCACCGCCTTGTAAGGCGCTTTGCCGCGTGTGGCGCAGCTTTCGAGCAGCGAGGATTGGAACCAGCCACGATGTTGGTCAGAGCCTTCCAGATAGAGGTCTGCTTGGGTATCTTCGCCATAGCGCTTGCGCGTCACAAAAGCGTGGGTACAGCCCGAGTCAAACCAAACGTCGAGAATGTCTTCAACCTTTTCATACTCGGCAGGATCATAGGCATCGCCGAGGAAGAATTTGGCATCATTGGTGAACCAAGCGTCCGCCCCGCCCGTGCGCATCGCCGCTAAGATACGTTCATTCACGGCTTCATCTTGCAGGATGGTGGCCGTGTCCTTGTGGACAAACATGACCAAAGGCACGCCCCAAGCACGCTGGCGGCTGATCAACCAGTCTGGCCGCTCACTCACCATGGCAGTGATGCGGTTTGAGCCGGCTTCATTGCCCCAATCGGTCGCAGCAATCTCGGCCATCGCCACATCGCGCAGGGTCTTGCCACCCAAATGCTCGACTGGTTTGTCCATCGCGATGAACCATTGCGGCGTGTTACGATAGATCAACGGCGCTTTTGAGCGCCACGAGTGGGGATATTGGTGGGTCAAGCGGCCACGTGCCAACAGCCCACCCGCCTCGATCAAAGCCGCGATCACCGCGCCATTGGCAGGGCCTTCTTTACCGGCCTTTTTGCCTTCCAGCTCCAGAACCGCCAAGCCTTCAAAGCCCGGCGCTTCCTTGGTGTAGCGGCCATCTGCATCCACCGTGAACGGAATGTCGGCTTGGGGCAGGCCAGACTTCATCCAAACCAGATAGTCGTCCGTGCCATGGCTGGGGGCGGTATGCACAAAGCCCGTACCGGCGTCATCGGTGACATGGTCGCCGGAGAGGAGGGGGACCGAAAACTCATAACCGCCAGCTAGGCCCTTTAGTGGGTGAGCGCAGGCCATATCCTTTGGAAAAATACGTTCTAGGCGGTTAGCGGTCGCAATTTTTGCGGCAGTCCGCACATCGTCCCATAGTTTGTCGGCAACAATGAACCGCTCTCCAGGCCTTGCCCACGGCTCAAACTCAAGCCCCGCTTCCATCGCCGTGACTTCATAGAGACCATAAGAAATATTTTCGTTGAAACTAATTGCCCGATTGCCGGGGATCGTCCATGGGGTCGTGGTCCAGATAACAATCGACGCACCTTCGCCGCCTGTCGGGGTATTCATGGCAGGCACGACATCAAATTCGCGTGCAGATATTATGACCGGAAACTTCACCCAAATCGTCGGGCTAACTTTTTCCTGATACTCCACTTCGGCCTCGGCCAGCGAGGTGCGCTCCACTGGGCTCCACATCACGGGCTTGGACCCACGGAACACGAGGCCAGTTCTGACGACTTTTAGGAATTCTTCAGCGATGGTGGCTTCGGCCTCATAATCCATCGTGAGATAGGGGTTGGCGAAGTTGGCCATCAGGCCCATGCGCTGGCGCTCACCGCTTTGGATATCGACCCATTTTTGCGCATAGACGCGGCACGCAGCGCGGAATTCTGCGGCGGGTACTTCGTCTTTTTTGCGGCCCTTAGCGCGAAACTCTTCTTCGACTTTCCACTCAATTGGCAGGCCGTGGCAATCCCAGCCGGGCACAAAGTCCGCGTCAAAACCCAAGACTTGGCGGGACCGGCAAACAAAGTCCTTCAAGCTATTGTTCAGCGAGTGCCCGATGTGGGAGTTGCCGTTCGCATAGGGGGGGCCATCATGATAGACAAAGCGCGTGCGCCCAGCGCTGGCCTTGCGCTGGCGGCCGTAAAGGTCTTCTGCCTGCCACTTCGCGACAAATTGCGGCTCCTTCTGCGGCAGGCCTGCGCGCATCGGGAAAGGGGTGTCGGGCAAGAAAATGGTGGGGCGATAGTCGCGTGGTTCTGTGGTCATCGGTCCGGTCTTTAGCTAAGCGCGCTGCGTGATCTCACGGCAGGCGTGTCATGACTTGATTTTGTGGCGATGTCTTCCCGGCACGCGGAATCGAAGTCAGCGGCGTGCCGGGCTGATAATTCGAAACAGGGCAAAAAGGGCGTGGGCGATGTTCATGGCGCGCGTCATAGCCCACTTAGGTCCCTCTGTTAAGGCAACGCGATCATACGACTGGCAGTTGCGTGCTATTGGCCAAAATGACGGTGACTCTCGAGCGGCCTTTAAACTTCGCATCCTTCAAGAAGCGCGCCCAAGGCCCGGTGTGGCCTTCTTGAGGTGTATAGCGCCCGGCCACCACCATACAGCCCTCAGACGAAAAGCGGTCATAGGGCTCTAGCAGTGGCGTCTCCGCGCAATGAATATTGTCGTCAGTGGTGGTCGAGACACTGGCCCCTTGCATGCCTTGGGGCGTGGTGGCGCGCAGCACCTTCAGCGAGCCCGCTCCGCCGCCTGCGCCATTCTGGCGAAGTGCCCCGATAATGGAGAAAGGGAAGCCATATTTCTTATAATTGGAGTGCGAGCCCGGCACATAATTAAACACGCCCGGCAGCAACATATTGGCGGCCTGCACCCCCAAAGCGGAGGAAACAATGGCCGTGCGGTTCGGCACGGTTGAGGCTGCATAAGTCGATAACTGCTTGGTTTCTGGGTCCCAAACGCCAATGGTGCAGCAGAAATTTAAATGGTCTGGTGGCACAATCGTCAGCCGATGCCCAGAGGCATAAGGATTGCTCGCGCGGTCTGACACCGCACCGCGAATGGCAAAAATGACAGGGCCAGACGCGAGCTCTTGATCGCCTACGACTGCTCGAAAAACCGCATCGGTAATGTCGACGCCGCTGCCAGCACGCGCGGCAAAGCCGGGCTCACTCAACGGCCGCACAGCCAACCACTTGTCCGGCGTTACCACTTCCGCCAATTGCGGCTTGCGCCAAGCAAGGCCCGTCCCGCGCGCCACAGCTGCTTCTGGGCTTTCTCGGACGGCGGGGTCCTTGATCAAGCCTTCTCGAATGGAGGATTTAGGAGGGCCCGCTTTTGCCACCTCTGACTTGGATGGAGTTGGTGGGGGTTGAGGCGTCGGCTGGGCAGGGGCCGGCTCGGGCGCAGGCGGATTGGCATCTCTGTTCTTGTTGCGTGAAAACCAAGACCAAATGCCCCAGCCAGCCGCAACACCAAGGCCTGTGCCGCCCAAAATCATCCAGCGCCGGTTCATCGTGACAGTCCCCTTGAGGGCATTTTAAGCCTCTTGCGTTTTGCGACCTATTTACCTGATTTGCGAGCTTAATCCATCCGAATTCAAGGCCAAGCTTTTTTAGTTCTTCACGAGTAAGTGGGTCTATAATCTGCTCTAGGCCTATTTGTGGCAAGGGTCGAGCCGCATCACACACCCTTGCATTTCAGGCGTTGTCCGGCAGTATGTAGTAAAACAACAAGAATCTGGGTGGAGTTCGATATGCCGAAGAATCGCTGGAAAATGATCCTGCGCACGGGTGCCTGTGCGGCGAGTGTTTTGCTTGTCAGCACCTTGGCTTTTGCTCAAACGCCGCGCCCGATGCAACAAAAGGAACGTCCAAAAGTGTCTGAACCCATCTCGTTTGCAAATCCTCATGATCTGGCGCTCGCGCCCAAGCTTGCCGCGCGTGAGGCCGATTGGCGCATTGGCCCGGTGGTGTATCAAGTGATGGTCGATCGGTTCGCCCCATCGCGCGATTTGGAAGCCAAGCGCGCCCTTTATGCGGCACCTCGGACGTTGCAACCTTGGTCTAAAGCACCAACAAGGGGCAAGCTCTTGCCGGAGCAAGGCCTGTGGACGCATGAGCTGGATTTTTGGGGCGGCGATCTCGACAGCCTTGCTAGCAAACTCGACTATGTGAAAAGTCTGGATGTAGATGTCCTTTATTTGGGGCCAATCCACGACGCCTTCACCAACCACAAATATGACGCCAATGATTATTTCAAAGTGTCGCCTGAATATGGCACGCGCGATGATGTGAAGAAGCTGGCGGCAGACCTGCATGACAAGGGCATGCGTCTCGTCCTCGATGGCGTTTTAAACCACATGGGGCGCAATTCGACGCAGTTTCAGGATGCGCTGAAGAATCCTAAAAGCCCTTACCGAGATTGGTATTTCATCGGCCCGGAATACAAAATGGGTTATCGCGGCTGGTGGGATATTGCAAATTTGCCCGATGTGAAATGGGAAACCCCTGCCGTGCAGGCCCGTCTGTTTGGTGACCCAGATTCTGTCATTCAAGGCTGGTTGCGCGATGGCGTTGATGGCTGGCGGTTGGATGTCGCCTATGACATTGGCTTTAAGTTTTTGGGCGATGCCACGCGGGCTGCTCATCGCGCCAAGCCGGGCTCACTGATGCTGGGCGAGATTTATAATTATCCCGAACAATGGCTGGGGCCGATGGATGGGATGTTGAACATCACCGCTGGTGAAGTGATTTATGAGCTTGTCGATGGCAAGGTTTCAGGCCGCCAAGCCGCGTCGATCTTAGAGCGCATGGTGACCGACAGCGATTATGAAGGACTGTTGCGGTCGTGGATTGTGCTAGACAATCATGATCGCCCCCGCTTGGCCAACCGCCTGCCAGACCAAGCCAATCGTCGCATGGCGCAAGTTCTTCAGTTCACGCTGCCTGGCTCACCCAATCTTTATTATGGCGTTGAAGTTGGGCTTGAAGGGGCCGATGACCCGATGAACCGCGCGCCGATGGATTGGTCCAAGGCCAATGACAGCCATCCAGAATTTGTCTGGCTGCGCCAATTGACCCGCCTGCGCAAAGAGATGCGCGCACTGCGCATTGGCGAATTCCGTCGCCTCGACACCGAAACCCTGCTGGCTTTCACACGTTATACTGACAAAGTGGGTGAGCTGGCGGTGGTATTGGTCAATCCAACCGACGCACCGGTATCCGAATTCCTCTCTGTCCGCGATTCTAAGCTGATGAATAATGAGCCTTTGAAGGACGTTTTCACCGGCTATCAAACCCGGTTGCGCGCCGGCCTCATCCGCGTTGAAGTGCCCGCTAATACCGCGATGGTATTGCGCCCCGTGCTGCAGGATCCGGCCAAGGAGTATACGGCTTACAAGCGGGTTCAGTAGGGGGGGCAAAGCCCCTCTCCCTCTGGGGTCGACCTATAGGTCGACGGACGGGGGTGCTCCCCTCTCCCTCTGGGAGAGGGGTGGGGGTGAGGGCTTACACTCACCCAATCTATAAGGTGGGTTGGCGAGGCCTTTGTGAACAAGGCAACAAGATTTTTCGCCCGTAAGCCCTCACCCCCGCCCCCTCTCCCAAGGGGCGAGGGGAGAGCACAAAACAAAACTTATCCCACCCTCACCAAAGCCCCCGTAACCTAAGCCCATCTCCGACGAGAGGGCGTTGTTGCTGCAGCGGTGACACCGGTTGGGGATGGGTAAGCGGGGTTAATCGGGGCAGACGTGGCTGCCTCGTGTTTTCATGA
>VYLR01000061.1_pt1 | contig 47836 bp, 42 predicted proteins | sample 5114291 | NCBI WGS metagenome assembly VYLR01 (sample SAMN12291774, study PRJNA351875) | freshwater metagenome | isolation source: freshwater lake | place: USA: Michigan, Lansing Lake | collected 2013-08-14 | reverse complement strand
ATCTCCGACGAGAGGGCGTTGTTGCTGCAGCGGTGACACCGGTTGGGGATGGGTAAGCGGGGTTAATCGGGGCAGACGTGGCTGCTTCGTGTTTTCATGAGGATTAGCTGTCCTTATGCCCGGTGTGCTCAAGACCGACTGCCGTGTGAAGCCGGAGGTCAAGTCTTTCACTAGGCTTGAAACAAAACTCGCGGGTTCGTTTCATTTTTGTTATCGCGCAACTTTGATCCTTCAGATCAAAACGCGCTTAAGATGGAACCTTCATGTACAGGCGGGGGAAATGTCACCACAGAGGAGGGCTCATGATCTTCCCTTGGGCACGCGTACTTACTTCAGCCGGGGCGCATGGTTTGCGTCGTATTCCGGGCCAGTCCGTTAATCTGGCCCACCCTATTTGGCGCGCACCACGCGCCCCGGCCCCTCATTAAGGCGCACCCCCGGTGGTTTTCCGCGCGGGGCTATGGGTGTTTCTCCCCTCTCCTTCTGGGAGAGGGGCCGGGGGTGAGGGCTTACGCTCGCACTACCGCTTTTTAGTATTCAGAGTTTTTCATCATAGACGAACCATTGCGACTCTGCGCAAAGACCCCCTCACCCCCGACCCCTCTCCCCCCTTGGGGGCGAGGGGAGAGCGCATTATCAATCGAGGTCCCCGCTCTGCGCTTTGCTGCGGCAGGGATGACGGGATGACTGGAAGAGGAATTTTATCTTGAACGCCCGTGCCGTAGGCTATGCCACCGCAAAAGCATGAGTGATCGCATATGGCAGCAAATCTCAGAATCGACCTAAGAAAGTCTGCTTATAGATTCAATTTGAGGTGAGACATGATGGAGTTAGCTGAACCCGTTTGGGCATTTGCCAAGCATTTGGCGACAGGGCTTGGTTTCCTGACGATCTTTGTCTTTATCTACATAAGGGTTACACCCCATAAGGAAGTGGCATTGATCCGCGCGGGCAATGGCGCTGCGGCATTGGGTTTATTGGGCGCTGTCGTCGGCTTTTCCATTGCTTTATCGCGTGCGATCGAAGTTTCGACGGTATTGTATGAAGCGGCGACTTGGGCCGCGATCGCTCTGGTCGCACAAATTGGGGCTCAGTTTATCGCCCAGCTGATGTTTCCAAAACTCTATACCGCCATTGAAGAAAATAATTGGGCGGCGGCCATTGTGAAGGCCGGAACGGCCATTGCCATTGGCATGGTCAATGCCGCCTGCATGACACCGTAAGGAATCCGACATGGCCAATGATGCCTCCAAAGACTGGTCCTCTACGATCGTCATCCTGTCACTGATCACGGTAGGGTCGGCCTTTGTCATTAACTCGTTCCGGCCTGGCGGGCTCGGCGGTGAAAAGATTGAGACTCGTAACCTCTATCAGAGCAGAGAAGCCTGCGTTGCTGATTATTCGGAAGAGGCGTGTGAGTCCTTCGGCCCAAGTGGCAGCGCCGGTGTAGGTTATTTTCATCGCGGACCTTCTTATCCAGCTTCCTGGCGCAGCGCTGGGCAGGGCTTTGACCCGGCGCGAAGCGGGCCCGGCCGCTCGGCTTTGGCCTCACCGGACGGTGTCGTGGCGCATCCGACCCAGACCACGCGCGGTGGCTTTGGGTCAACCGGTCGAAGCTATTCCAGCAGGGGTGGCTGATGCGGCGGGAAACCACCGCGCCAAGGCCCGATATCAAGGCCCGCATGCAGGGCATCTCGATGTGGCCCGCCGATGACGATCCTTATTATGATGAGAGCGTCGCTTATGTGTTTAGCGAAAGCCAGATTGAGACCCTTTATCAGGCAAGTCTTTCTCTGGAACGCATGGTTGGCGAGGCGGTTGATCACGTCATCGCCAAAAAGCGCTTTCAGGAATTGGGTATTCCAGAAAACCTCGCCATTTATGCGTCTGAGTGCCGCAGGAACGGGCATCCCAGCGTCTATGGCAGGATGGATTTGGTGTTTGACGGTGTCCAACCGCCAAAGCTTTTAGAATATAATGCTGATACGCCGACGGCCCTATTTGAAGCTGCTGTTTTGCAATGGGAGTGGGTAAAGGCGCAATTTCCTGCCTGTGACCAGTTCAATTCCATTCATGAGGCGTTGATCGCGGCTTGGAAGAAGCTGAAGACTCAATCTGGCCTCAATCGGCTGACCTTGACGGGCATGTTAGACGAAGATGATGACCGCATGACTATCGCCTATATGGAAGATGTCGCCCATCAAGCCGGCTGGCGAACGCTGCCCATGCAGATTGAAGACCTAGGCTTTGATGGTCGCGGTTTCGTCGATTCAGAAGGCATTTATGTCCAAGCCTTGTTTAAGCTTTATCCGTGGGATTGGCTGGCGCAGGAAAAATTCTTCGATCATTTGGTTGAGCTTGATCCTGCGGTGATGGAAAGCGCTTGGCGTGTCCTTGCTTCCAGTAAGGGCCTATTGCCGATTTTGTGGGAGTTGTTTCCAAATCATCCCAACCTTCTGCCCGCCAGTTTCAAGAACGATGCGATGCTAGGCCCACGCGTGTCAAAACCTGTTTTAGGGCGCGAAGGTTCTGACATTCATTTTTTCGATGTGGTTGATGAGCCATTAGCGCAAACTGGCCCCTATGCGACCCAGAAGCGCATTTATCAGACCTATCACCCTCTGCCTCATTTTGATGGCTGGTATCCGGTGATTGGTTCTTGGATCATTGATGGTGAGCCTTGCGGGATTGGCGTGCGGGAAGACAGAAGCCGGGTAACTGGCCTTGGCGCTAAGTTTCGGCCACATCGGATGGAAAACGAGTGAGATCTTTGTTTGGGCCAAAGGATTTGATTCCCCTGAAGCGAGCGTTGTTTAACCAAATATTGACGACAAAAAGACTTAGCTATTTGTGAAATTGGCATTGGTACAGATTCCGATTTCTACCATTGTTGTGAGTAACGCCTTTTTGCAAAGACGCCCCGTTTGTCCGACGCGTTTCGCTATCCCTTAAGGCAAGCAGCTGAACCTGCGGCTCTGCTTATCCCGCGGCCAGTTGGCCGTCTCATACGGGACGCTTGCGTGATCTTGTTTTTTCTGATCCACCTGCAAGTGTTCGTGAGTGTGCCGATTAAGTTGAATGGTGGGCCCGTAGCTGGGCTTGGATTTGTCTGGGCCATTGGGTCCATCCTTGGCTTGGGCTTGGCACTCGCTAAGCCTTTGCGAACGGCGGGGATTGGCTTGGCGGTCTTCCCCTTTGTCTGCCTTTGCTTGTGGGCCTATCTGTCCTCAACTTGGACTTCTAACCCTGTCGATACGCTGCGCGCATCCACCTTCATGACCTGTAGCTTGATGGGCTGCTGCGCAATTGCTGCGCTTTTGAGTTGGGAAGAGATTTTAGCACGTCTGACGCTGTCGGTTGGGAGCATGATGATTGTGTCTGTCGTGCTCGCTATTGCCGTCCCCTCCATTGGTCAAATGACGGACATTTTGCAAGGTGCTTGGTCGGGCGTCTGGGGTGAGAAGCAAGCCATGGGCATGTATGCCGCCCTGCTCATCCTGGCGTCACTCGCCCTTGCCCTTTTCCATAGAAAATACTGGCCTTGCCTGCTGCTGGTGCCGCTCTCATTAGTTGCGATTATCGGAACAACGGGCAAGACAGCCATCCTGATGAGCTTCATGGGCATAGCCGTATTTTCTGTCGGCTGGCTTGTTCAGAGGGATTTAAGGGTTGCGATCGCGACTTTGTGGACAGCAATGGTGGTTGGCAGTGCAATCACGTACGGCCTAACCCAAGGCAAGGACGCGATCTTTCGCTTTCTGGGCCGAACGCCAGATTTCACCGGACGAACAGAGGTTTGGCGGGAAGTGGAATATGTCGCCAACAAGAAACCCATGACGGGCTATGGCTTTCATGCCGTGTGGGAAGATCAAACGTCTGTTGCAGGGCCTTATCAGTGGATTGCAGATGGCACGGGCTTCTTCCCGCAAAATGCCCATTCATCTTGGTTGGATATCAGTTTGCAACTTGGGTTGCCGGGGCTGGTTCTTTTGGCGGCTTGCATGGCAACCGCTTGGCTGGCGACTTTAATCCGACTGCGTCAGGGTGGCCCTGGCTCTTTATTTGGACTCAGCGCCTTGGCCACCCTCACGATGATTTCATTTACGGAGAGCATATTGGTGTCGAGTATGGATATGCCGTGGATGCTCGTGATGTTGATTGCCGCAAAGACGATGCAAGAACTCGTCTTCCCCGCCCCGATCTTGGCCCCAAGGCCTTATCCAATTAAGGGCAAGGTGCAGAGGCTTCATCGCCGATAACGACCAATTAGTGCGCAGCTTCTTCTTTGCGCGCCGTCAGATAATACATAACGGGCGTTGCAATCCGCGACAGGAAAGTTGAGCTGATGAGGCCACCGATAATGGCGATGGCCATGGGTGAATAGAGGCCAGATTGTTCTAACGCCAAAGGCAGAAGCCCACCGATGGCGGTGACACTGGTCAAGAGGACGGGCAGGAAGCGCACCTCCCCTGCCCGCTCAATCGCTTCCATCAAGCCAACGCCTTCTCGGCGCAATTGTTCGGTGAAATCGACGAGGAGGATAGAATTCTTAATCTCAATCCCGATCAAGGCTATGATGCCAATGGTGGCCGTAAAGCTGAGTGAGTTGCCCGTTATACCCAAGGCGGCCACGGCACCAAAAATACCCAAGGGGATAATGCCTGCGACCACAGTGGCAGTTTTAAACTTGCCGAATTCTAGCACCAACACAGCAAGGATACCGAACAGGGCAATCATGAAGGCCGCGCCCAGCCCTGAAAAACTCTCTGATTGCGCAGCAGCTTGACCACCCAGTTCAACCCGGAATCCTGGCGGCAGTTTGATCTCTTGATTGACCCGCGCCAAAAGGTCAGCCGTCACGCTTGCGGTTAAGAAGCCGTCTGCGGTCTGGCCGGTCAATGTCACCACACGTTCGCGGTCGACCCGCGTGATGGATGCGGGCGTTGCCACCAACTTCGGGCTCGCGAATGAGGCAAGCGGCGCAGAGCCCCCGGCATTGGTTGGGACATAAATTCTGTCGAGGTCTGACAGTACATTGCGTCCTGCAGTGGGCAGTCGCACCACGACCGGGAAATCGTCGCCGCGGTCATCGCGGAATGTGCCTGCCGTCTCGCCAGCGATTGCAAGCCTTGCAACCCGGCGTTCAAGCCCCGCTGGGATGCCCAATAGGGCTGCTTCTTGGCCATCAACGCCGAGGTCCACATCGAGGCGGTCAAGGCGCAGTGGGTTGACGACATCGCGGACACCCGGTGTCGATTCCATGAGGTTCATGACTTGGCGGGAGATCTTTTGAAGCTCGTTAATATCTTCGCCAAAGACCCGCACAGCAATCGGAGCTTCAACGGGTGGGCCATTGACGAAGACTTCGACCGTGAAGCGAGCGCCTGGATAGCCGGTCAAGTCCTTGCGCAGGGTCTCGACCCATTTCTCACTTTCCTTGCCCTTCCAATGCTCTTTCTGGACAAATATTTCGGCGTAATTGGTCGCGGTTTCACGTTGAAAAATATTGTAGAAGATTTGGGGGTTTCCCCGCCCAAGATTCGACATGTACCAATCTACTTCGCCGCTTTTCTTGCGAGCCGCTAAGCGCGATTCAACAAAGTTCATGGCTTTTTGCGTGGTGGCGAGTGATGTTCCCTCGGGTGTCTCAATCCGTACCAAGAATTGGGGAATGCCGGCGGGAGGAAACAAGCTCTGTCCGATGACGCCAATAATGGGCACAAAGGTAAAGCAAACCGCAAAGATAATCCCTAAAGCCGCCCAAGGCTTCGCCAAAGCCTGATGCAGAATGGGCGTGTAGAATTCATGGATCCCGGTGTTGATGCGTTGCAACAAGGGGTTGCCCTCGGGATCCTCATGCTTGTTCAACATGCGACTGGCCAGAAATGGGATGACCGTCAAGGACACAAAGAGCGAGGCTGCAATCGTCAAGAGGACGGTGACAGGCAATGACTTGATAAACTGGCCTGACCCTTCGGGCAGGAATAGCAAGGGCAGGAAGGCCAGCATCAAAGTTGCGGTACAGCCTAAAACTGCGACCGCAATTTGGCCGGTGCCATTAATCGCGGCGGACACACGGTCCTCCCCCTCGCGAATGCGTCGGGCGATATTCTCCGTGACCACGATGGAATCGTCCACCAAAAGCCCGAGCGACAACACAAAGCCTGCGATCGATAATTGGTTGAGCGTGAAGCCAGCATTCTGCAACCAGAACACCCCAATCAAAAGCGACATGGGGATGGACAGCATAACGACAAAGCCTGCCCGAATGCCAAGCGGCAGCAAAGTGATTAAAACAAGGCCCAAGGCAATGCCAAAATCACGATAGAGATTGCCCAAGCGATGGTTCACGTTCACCGACTGGTCGAAAGCCCGCTCGAGTTTAATCCCAGCAGGCAAGCGCTTCTCAAAAGCATCCAACCGGCCTTCCAAGCCATCGCGTACGCGCTGCACATCAACCTTGTCGCGTTGCTTGACGGTGACAAACATCGCCCGCTTGCCATTGAGGAAAGTCAGATGGCTGGCTTCAGCCGTATCCCAACTGACGTCGGCTACATCGCGCACCCGCACGACCCGATTGGCACTGGCGAAGACAGGGACGTCCTTAATCTGCTCAAGGCTCTTATAAGCGCCTTTGGTCTTAACGTTGAACCGCCGTTCGCCTGCATGGACCGCACCAATCGGTGTATCAATCCCAGCATTACGCAGCGCATCGGCGACTTGGGTTGGCGAGAGCTGCATCGTGGCGAGCCGCCCTGCGTCGATGGAGACGCGTGCTTCAGACCGTGGTGCGCCCCAATATTCTGCTTTGCGTACACCGGGTGAGCGATCAAGCTCTTCGCGCAAGTCATCGGCAACGCGCTCCATCGTCTTCCAAGGCACGAGATCAGAGACCAAGGCGACTTGAAGAATATTGGTTTCGGTTGTGCGCGCCCGGCGTGTTTCCAAACGAACAATGCCGCTCGGGAGCGTATTGCGGATGGCATTTACTTCCCGGATCACTTCATCATATTTGCGCTCGGGATTGGTGCTCCACTCAAACTCGACAATGATGGTCGCTACGCCATCAGCGGCAACACTGCGCACTTCTTTGACGTCGTCCAAACCATCCACGACATCTTCTACGGGCTTCACCAGAAGCTCTTCGACATCCTTGGCATCCGCCCCCGGCAAGACCACATTGGTGATGACGATTGGGATTGGAAAGTGCGGGTCTTCCGAACGTGGGATCGACTGGAAGGCGTTCAGGCCCAGCAGAGCCAGAAGCGCAAAGGCTAGGAGCGTGAATTGCCAACGTTCGACGGTGAAGCTTGCCGGGTTATACTTTGGGGCAATCACGATTTTGCCTCAACGACCGACACCTGTGCCTTGTCACTCACGTAAGCGCCGCCCGAGGTCACAATGCCGACACCGGCTGGAATGCCCCGGACTAAGGCCTGATTGCCTTCTAGGCGCACGAAGTCGACGGTTGCGAGGCGCACCGTTTTTTGATCACCATTGAGAACAAACAAAGTTGCTTTGCCGTTGGTGACGCCAATGAGCGACTCGGTGGGAACGAGGACTTCATTGCTTGCCGCCAGAGGTGCAGCACTCGTCTTGGCCTTAATGCGGGCCTCGGCAAAGAAGCCGGTCTTCACGTCGCCACCACCTTCAATCGCAATATCAACGTCGAAAGCACCCGTTCGGGGATCAGCACGTTCTGCCACACGCGTGACAACGCCCTTCAGATTCTTGCTGAGCGCCGAAACATACACATCGGCGGAATCGCCAACTTGGATCCGGGCAACATCCTTGTCAGACACAGGTGTCCGCAGGATCAGGGGCGAATCCTCATCTGCAACCGTCAAAATTGGTTGTCCAGGTGCTGTGATTTCGCCGGGCTCTGCAGCACGCGTCAGAACAATGCCGCGAACAGGCGCGACCAATCTGGCCCAGCGTCGGTCAAAGGCTGCTGCAGAAACAACCGCCTCTGCCGCACGCGCTCTACCAGAGGCAGCTTGCACGCCCGCTTGTGCTGCCCCTGCCCCTGCTTGGGCTTGAGTGATCCCAGCGTTGGCCGCCAGCGTTCCTTGACGGGCGGCACTGAGTCCAGCTTCGGCAGACCGCGCCGTTGCCTCGGCGACATCGAGACGTGTCTTGCGAGCATCTAGCCGTGCTTCAGAGACAAAGCCCTTCTGCACCAAAGTTGCGTCGCGGTCATAATCACGTCGGGCATTGGCAAGATCGGCTTGTGCTTGCGCCAAAGCCGCAGCGGCTCGGCTGGTATTGGCTTCCGCCTGAGCCTGCCCTGCCCGGGCGGAGGCAATGGAGGAAGTTGCGGCACGGGCTTGTTCGACGGCTTGGCCAATTCCAGCGGTTGCCTGCATGGCTTGGGCTTGTGCTTGGATGATTTGTGCTTCGACTTGGGTAGGATCGATACTGGCAACCACACCGCCCTTATCGACCAATTGCCCTTCGCGGAAATTGACTTCGCGCAGGACACCACTGATGCGGAAGGAAAGATCAATTTCTTTCTCTCGGCGGAAAGATCCCGTGGCCACAATCTCGGTCTGTGCATTCACGCTTTGCGCGCGTTTGATTTCAACGAGGATTGGGTCCGCTGCCTTGGACTTATCATCCCCATTGCCACAGGATGATAGGATCATGGCAACGCCTGCCATCAGAATAGGGCGTAGTTTAAAAGTTTGACCCCCCCGGTTGGGGAGGTCTTTTTTCTGTTGCTTTTGTTTGGTCATTTTTTGCCGTGCTGGGGAGGAGAATTTCAGACTGGACTGCTAACCTATCAGTGATAGGATGGAGCAAATTTCGAAGAGGTCAAGAGGAAAAGTGTCCGTTAGCGCAAAAGATTCTGCCAACACGGTTGAAGCAAGCGAGGTTGACCGCGTGGTGGCGCATCGCGCGACGGGCGTTGTGCCTCGGCTGAAGAGTGCTGCTCGACGCGAGGAGATTCTCAACCATGCTTCGCGCCTCTTTCTTTCTTATGGGATTGCCGGCACTTCTACGCGCATGATCGCCAATGCTGTTGGCATCTCCCAGCCGAGCCTTTACGCCCATTTCGCGACCAAGGAGGCATTGACCAATGCTTTGTCAGCGCGCGCGTTTGCTAGCTTGGAAGAATTGATCGCCAAGATTCGTTCCGCCGATATTCCAGCGGCCACGCGGCTCGAGGCTATGATCCGGGGATATATCCGGTTTGCATTGGAACAGGGGGCCGCCTATCGGATTGCCTTTATGCTGGAAGGTCCCATGCATGAGGGCGAGGCGTTCAATCCAGATATTTTGCCGGGCATGCAGGCTTTTGCGGGTTTCCGTGACGGGTTGGCTTTACTCCAGCAAGAAGGCCAATTGCGGGAAGGCTCAACTGATCATCTGGCGCAAAGCCTTTGGGCGAGTATGCACGGCCTCTGTGCACTTTTGCTGGCGCGCCCACACTTTCCGTGGGGCGACATGGAGGCCATGATTGACTTCCATGTCGAAATCATTTTGGCAGCCTATCAGAACAGAGCCTAATACTCCCAATCGACTCTTAGCGTTTGAGGCTGATCCATGACCTTAACCCCCCGAAGCGACCGCCGCACCTTGATAAGCCTTGCTATTGCAGGCGCGCTTGCTTTGCCAGGCCTTGCTGCTTGCGCGGCACCGCCGCGAGCGATAGTTGCCCGTAAAGTGCCAACTGAAGAGTTGTTGGCACTTGAGGCAAAGTCCCAAGGTAGGCTCGGTGTCGGAATTCTCGACACCTCGACGGGCGAATTGGTCGGCCATCGGCAAGATGAGCGCTTTGCCATGTGCTCGACGTTTAAACTGGCTTTGGCGGCGGAAGTCTTGCGAGATGTAGATGCTGGCAAGCGGACGCTTGATCAATTTATCCCCTACACGCAAGCCGACATGGTCGCTCATGCACCGGTGACGGAAGCTAATCTAAGCGCTGGTGGCATGACGATTGGTGCGCTGGCAAAGGCAACCCAACTCACCAGCGATAATCCGGCGGCTAATCTGATCATGCGCGAATTGGGTGGGCCTGAGGGTATGACCCAGCGCCTGCGCGCCGCAGGTGATCCGGTTACGCGCTTAGACCGATACGAGCCGATGATGAACCAGGTGATCGGCGATGATGCGCGCGACACCACATCGCCTGCTGCTATGGCGCGGCTGATCGCCCGTTACTTGACCACAGACTATCTGTCGGAAGCGTCAAAGGACTTGCTTATTGGTTGGATGATTGGGACCCAAACGGGCCTTAAGCGCATTCGGGCCGGCCTGCCGGTTGATTGGAAGGCAGGCGATAAAACCGGTACGGGCCTCAGTGAGGGCGTTGGCGACAAGTATAATGATATCGCACTTGCCTGGCCGCCCGGCCGCGCGCCTTTGATCGTAACGGCTTATTTCAACACCAACATTGGCTATGGCGAAACCCGCGACGAGTTTCAGGCCGTGCTTGCCGAAGCCGGTCGGATCGCAGCGCGATGGGTAATTGCTTAAGGGCATGGGGCCAACCTTACCGATCCTCTACAGCTTTCGACGGTGTCCTTATGCGATGCGCGCAAGAATGGCCTTGGCGGTTTCGGGACTGCGTCATGAGATTCGCGAAGTCTCGTTAAAAGCCAAGCCGGCTGAAATGCTAGCAGTCTCGCCCAAAGCCACCGTTCCAGTTTTGATCTTGCCAGAGGGTGAAGTCATTGAGGAAAGCCGCGACATCATGCTTTATGCCTTGAAGCAGAATGATCCAGAGTGCTGGCTCCATGGTTGGGGCCCTGATCTAGAGGCGGTGGTTGAACGCAACGATGGGCCGTTCAAAACCTATCTTGACCACTATAAATATCCCCAGCGCTATGATGTGTTAGTTGAAACGGCCCGAGACCGAGGCTTAGAAATTCTAATGGATTTAGAGGTTCGGCTTGCCGCGTCGCTATTTTTAGCGCGACAATCGCCGACTTTAGTCGACATTTGCCTCTTTCCATTTGTTCGCCAGTTCGCAGCAGTGAACCCCGATTGGTTTCAGCAAGTGCCATTAGATCGGCTTCGTCGTTGGCTCGCATTCTTTGTTGAGGGGGGGCTATTCGCTCAGATCATGACCAAGCACTCGATTTGGAAATCGGGCCAGCCGGCGATCATTCTTGACGCTTCCGTCAACCATTCGCCTATGGATTGAGCAAAACTAAACAGCAATTGCGCAATCCAAATTCAATCTGGTTCATAATTCACCTAAAATCACATAAATTTGACTTTAGCGGCTTTTGTCCTCGCGGACCCGTGATAGCGCTATCTGGACGTTGAATTTCCGACAGGGCGTGGGGCAAGTCTTTTGATGAATATGGAGGAGTTGGCCGTTCAGATACCGCTGGTTTTGGCGCTGATGGCGGCCGGACTGACGGCGGGATTTGCGGCAGGTCTATTTGGCATTGGTGGTGGCTTTGTGGTCGTGCCGGCCTTGATCGCGGTGTATCATTATTTCGGCGTGGACCCGAGCGTGATTACCCATGTCGCGGTTGGCACAAGCCTCGCCACCATCATCGTCACCTCATTGCGGTCGGTGCAGGCGCATGCGGCGCGTGGCGTCGTAGACTTTGAGATTCTAAAGTCTTGGGCCCCGTGGATTGTCCTGGGTGTTGTGGGCGGTTTGGTTCTGGCTGGCTCTGTAAAAGGTCAAGTCTTGGTTCTCGTGTTTGCAATAGGTGTTTTGATTATGGGGCTGCACTTTGTTTTCCCGATTCTAGAGCGCAAAAACCCAATCGCGCGCGATATGCCGACAGGACCACTCAGAGCGGGGCTCGCGACTTTTTTGGGCGGCTTCTCGGCCTTGTTGGGCATTGGTGGCGGCACGATCGCGATCTTGGTCATGACCTCTTACGGACGCTCGATCCACCGTGCGGTTGCCACGGCAGCTGGCCTCGGAGCGATCATCGCTATCCCCGGTGCGATTGGCTTTGCTATTATTGGTTGGGGCCATGCGTCCCTCCCCATGGGCTCAATCGGCTACATCAATATTCTGGGCGCGGTGTCGATTGCCGCCATGTCTTACTTCACCGCACCTTTAGGGGTGCGCGCGGCTCATGCCCTTAATGCGGTGATGCTCAAGCGCGCCTTTGGGATTTACCTTCTCGTTACATCTGCCATGATGCTGCACGAAGGGCTTAGTTAGGTCACAACAATCAAGCAGGGAAAAAAGGAGTTACGGCGATGGATCTTTCAAGACGTTTGCTATTAGGGGCTGCCGCTGGCGGCGCGGCTTTTAGTTTAGCCAAGGCTGCCGCGGCAGCTGAACCAACAGCAGCACCTCTATTAGGCCCAGCGCCCGGCTTTGCCCGGCTGGGTCTCAACGAGAACCCCTATGGGCCTGCTCCCAGCGCGATCAAGGCGATGACCGAAGCCTTGTCGACCGGGGCGTATTATCCTGGCGGCGGCATCCAGCGCCTGATGGAAATGATCGCTGAGCGCCATGGCGTCACGACCGATCATATCATCGTATCCTCGGGTTCAGGCGAATTGCTGAACGCCATCGGTTTAGCTTATGGGATGAAGGGCACTTTGATCAGCACCAATTTGTTTTGGGATGCGTATTTCAAGTTTGCTGAAGATAAGGGCGTTAAGACCGTTCGCGTGCCCTTAAAGCCAGATTACTCGCATGACTTTGTTGCGATGGAAGCAGCGATCACGCCGACGACGTCCTTGATCTCCGTGTGTAATCCAAACAATCCAACTGGCATTCTTGAGAAGGCCGCTGATATCCATGCCTTTGCCAAGTCAGCCTCGGCCAAGACAACGGTCCTGATCGATGAAGCCTATATTGAGCTTTCAGATCAGCCGGTTTCAAACTCGGTGGTTGATCTAATCCGTGCGGGCCATAACATTGCTATCACCCGCACTTTCTCAAAAATCTATGGCATGGCTGGCATTCGCGTCGGCTATGTGATTTCGACCCCTGCCAATATCGCGAAGATCCGCCCCTATGTCATGGGCGGTATGAATAGCGTTGGTCTGGCGGGCGCTGTTGCTTGCTACAATGACGAGCCCTTCTTGGCCTACTCACGTGCCAAGATTGTTGAAGCCCGTGAGATGGTGATGGCGGCCGTGAAAAGTGCTGGCCTAACCGCCCTGCCCTCGTCCACCAACTTCGTCTGGGTCAATGTCGGCATGAATGCAAACATCGTGCGTGAGCGTATGGAAGCCAAAAAGATCCTTATCCGCGGCGTCTATGGCACCCATACCAATTGGAGCCGAGTCAGCATGGGTAAACTGCCCGATGTGGAGCGTTATTGTAAGGCATTGCCTGAGGTCATCCGCGCCTAAAAGTCGGGGTCCAAGCCCGTCAGACGCAGGTCTGCCATTCTGTTCAGGTTTGAATATTGGGTATGCGGATCGAGCCCGCATGCCCATTTTCATGTTTAAAATATTATCTCGATAAAGCCTTGATATGCGGCATAAAAATTAGGCTATCATTGGCGAAAAAGATGAATTTTTGACCGTTATGCGATAATGACACACATATTCTTCGATCCGACTAGACTTATGATCCGACCTGGCAAAGCATGAAGCTGGGGAAACAGCCATCGAGAAATTCAACGCGGTCCCGAGGCAGGACTGATGAGGGGATGAACGATGCTGAAATTCAAAAATGGGGCCAGTGGCCTTGCGATGGCGGTCAGCCTTTTGGCTGTCGGGGTTACGCTTCCAGCGGTCGCTCAGGCACAAGAAGCAACCAGCGCAGATACAACAAAAGTTGGTGAAGTGGTCGTTGTGACTGGAACCAGAACGCGGGGGCGGACGGTTGCGGATTCAGCCGTGCCAGTCGATGTTTTGACCAGTGAAGCGATCACGGCCGTGGCCTTCACCGATACCCAAGACGTGCTCAAAACCTTGGTGCCGTCTTTCAACACCTTTCGACAACCGATCTCGGACGGGGCAACCTTCATTCGGCCTGCGACCTTGCGTGGTTTGACGTCGGATAAGACATTGGTCTTGGTCAATTCCAAGCGCCGCCACCGGGCCGCTTTGGTTACGATCGGGGGCAGCGGCACACAAGGGCCAGACGTTGCAACCATTCCGGCGTCCGCTTTGAAGACCGTTGAAGTTCTCCGTGATGGTGCCGCGGCCCAATATGGCTCGGACGCGATTGCGGGGGTCTTGAACTTCATTCTGAAAGATAGTGACGCTGGCGGAGAGCTCAGTGCCTCCTTGGGCCAATATACCGAAGGTGATGGCGATGACATCACGGTGTCAGGCAATTTAGGTTTGCCACTGGGCGAGTCTGGCTTTGTCAGCATCAGTGTCGAAGCCAATTCGGCCAAAGGCACCAATCGTGGCGATCAATGGTCGCGCGCTCAAAGCCCGCAGTTTGATACCGCAACTGGCGTCGGCACAGGCTTTGATGTTGCGCTTTACCGGACGACCTATCCACAATTTGCCGGCCTATTTGGCCCAGGCACGCGCAACAATACCAGCAACGTCCAGATTTGGGGTCAGCCTGAGAATGTGGCGTTCCGCTCGTTTGTGAATGCGGGCTATAAGGTATCGGACAAGGTCGACCTGTATGCCTTTGCCAACTATTCGAACTCAGAAGGCAGTGGCGATTTCAATTATCGCTTCCCCGACCCAGAATTTGGTCAAACACCAAATCCCAACGGCAGCCAAGGCACCTTGGGTCCGGCGATTCGCTTGCAGAATGGTACGACTTGGACAGGAACTTCAAAATACCCGGCGGGCTATACGCCGCGCTTCTCAGGCAATGTTATCGACTATTCGGTGACCGCTGGCGTTCGCGGCGAACTAACGCCGCGCCTAAGTTATGATGCGACGGTTCGCTATGGCTACAACAAAATCTCCTATGGCTTGGAGCAAACGCAGAACCCATCCTACGGTCCCGCTTCGCCGACCTCCTTCAGCCCGGGTGACTTGGTTGCTGATGAAACGGCCTTCAACCTCGACTTCTCCTATGAGATGCCCGTGGCGATGTTCGCTTCGCCTTTGACGATCTCCTATGGCGCGGAGTATCGCTCTGAGGGCTATGAATTGGTCGAGGGTGACACGGCCTCTTGGGCGGCGGGCCCTTATGCTAAGCCAGACCCCTGGGGCTTTTGTAACTTGGCACAACCCATCGCAACCCGCACTGCTACAGCAGCCGGTCTTGCCGTGATTGCCGCTGGCTCAACGCTTAATTGCGCCAATGCCAATGATCCGGTTTACCGCCTACTCGGCGTCGGCTCTGACGGTTTCCCCGGCAATAACCCAGACTATTCAGGCGCCATCGACCGAGCCAGCTATGCGGTTTATGTCGACCTCGAAGCGGATGTAACCGACAAGCTTTTTGTCGGTGTCGCTGGCCGCTTTGAAGACTATGAAGACTTTGGCTCCACAACAGATGGCAAGATTGCTGCCCGTTATGAGCTGACCGACGACATTAGTCTCCGTGCTTCGATTGGCACGGGGTTCCGCGCGCCAACGCCTGGGCAATTGTCGACCGCTAACGTCTCCACGCGCTTCCCAGCCAGTGAGCCGGTTGCGTCTGGTCTATTCCCGGCAACCAATCCGGTATCGCTCTTCCTTGGCGCAAAGCCGCTAGAGCCAGAACGGTCAAAGAACTACTCGGCAGGGGTCACAGCGGCTGTTGGCGACTTCAACTTCACCCTCGACTTCTATCAAATCGATATTGAGGGCCAATTCTATGCCACGCGGTCGATCACGGTGACCCCGACCATTCAAGCAGCCTTGATTGCGGCCAATGTACCAGGTGCCAGCACGATTGGGGCCGTGCAATTCTTCCAGAACGCGTTCGACTCTGTGACCAAGGGTGTCGACTTTGTCGGCACATACCGAGCTGACTTTGGCGATTATGGCAAAACCAATTTCACCCTCAGCGCCAATTACAACACGTTCAAGGTTGGCGACATTCTCATTGGCTCGCCCTCGGCACTCTTGTTCTTGGAAGAGGATGTCTTCGACTTTGAAAATGGCGTACCAGAGTTCAAGTCCAACTTCACGATCAACCATTCGGTTGGTAAGCTCACCGGCTTGGTGCGCGCGAATTACTGGGGCTCATACACCGCGTCGAACTGCTTGACGGCGCAGCCGATCAGTATTTTCAAATGCCCAACGAGTACGGTCTATCCAGAAGGCCTGATCAAGCAAAAGCTGGGCAGCGAAGTCTTGATCGATATGGAAGTGTCCTATGACTTCCCCAAAGATGTGATTGTCACTTTAGGTGCGCGTAACATCACGAACGAATATCCAGACGAAGGCTCTGCACGTTTGAGTGAGACGGGTAATGGCCGGGTCTATCGTTCTGACTCGCTGGTCGATTGGCAGGGCACCTATTATTATCTGAAGATCAAAAAGACGTTCTAAGCTGGTTCTTACAGTTTGAAGTCCGAATGGGCGGGTCTTTGATCCGCCCATTTGCATGATTTGGGGGTCACTTGAATTCGCTTCGTTGCCAAGCTCGCAAGCAAGTCTGCGTCGCTTTGGCTCTGCGACCTTAAGCCACCCCACGGATCATGCCGGCTGCTGCTGTCTGATGGGTATCAGGATCAATCAGAATGAACGCACCAGTTTTGGGATTGTCTTGAAAATGGTCTGCCAGAATCGGCGTCTGCGTTTGAAGGTGAACCAAAGCAATGTCATTGAGTTTCAAGGTTTGGCCGCCACGAACTTCGGAAAGGTCGCGCATATCCCGGATGTGGAGCACATTTTCGATTCGACTTGCTAGGGTCGACGTGCCCTGTTGGAGGAGATATCGGCGACGGGGATCCCAAGCCTGATCGTCCAACCAGCACAGGTCCGCGGTCAGGCGGTTGGCATAGTTAGACTCTGCCCCAGTTAGAATGTCGCCCCGGGCGGCATCGACCTCATCTTCGGTGTAGAGCGTCACAGACTGGCCTGCTTCTGCGCGGACCAAACTTTGATCATAAGTCTCAATCCGGGAGACTTTGGTCGGGCGGCGATGGTGACCAACATAAACGGCGTCACCTACAGCCACTTGCCCAGAGGCAATCCGCCCAGCATAGCCGCGCTGCGCTTCAAGCGTATGACCATCGACCCGCACGACGCGCTGGATTGGAAAGCGGAACGGCAGGTCGCTCAAATCCGTCCCCTCGTCTTGGCTTTGTAGCACGTCTAAAAGTGAGGCACCCTGATACCATGGTGCGGCGAGGCTGATCGTCACCACATTATCGCCCGAGCGCGCATTGATAGGCACGATCGCGGGATTGGTGATCCCGAGGCTGCGGCTCAGCCGCTTTAGGCTTTCTTCCACCTCTCCAAAAACCTTTTGCGACCAATTGACGAGGTCCATTTTATTGACGGCAAACACGACCTTCAAGCCAAGCAAATGGGCGATGGTTGCGTGGCGGCGCGTTTGGACCTTTAGCGCACCTTGATGCAGCCGCGACGCATCCACCAGCACAATGGCAACATCGGCATTGCTCGCCCCTGTTACCATGTTGCGGGTATATTGCTCATGCCCAGGCGCGTCGATGACAATGAAGGATGTCTCGGGCGTTGCAAAATAGCGGTAGGCTACATCGATCGTGATGCCCTGCTCGCGCTCACTTTCCAAGCCATCGGTGACAAAAGACAAATCAAGGTCGCCGTCTTCGGCGCGGCTAAATCGCGCGTTGGATAAGGCGTCGACTTGGTCGCTCATTAGGGCTTGTGAATCGTGGAGGATGCGGCCAATCAAGGTCGACTTGCCATCATCCACGCTGCCTGCCGTCACAATGCGTACAAGCTTGGTTTGGGTTTGGGTCATTAGAAATAGCCCTCCCGCTTGCGCCGTTCCATAGCAGCTTCATTGACCTTATCATCCATGCGGGTCGCACCGCGCTCAGACAAAGTGCTCTGGCGGGTTTCAGCGATGATGGCGGCAATGTCTGCTGCATCACTTTCAATAGGGCAAGTGCAGGTCATATCGCCAACCGTACGGAAGCGCACGAGGCGATTTTCAATGATTTGCCCCTCTGTCGCAGGCGTTACAGCGGTAACAGGCCGCCAGAAATCACCATCGCGAACGACAGCTCGAACATGGGCGAAATAAAGGCTGGGGAGCGCAATCTTCTCGCGCTCAATATAGGTCCAAATGTCCAGCTCGGTCCAATTTGATAGCGGGAATACACGGAAGTTCTCCCCCGCTCGCAGGCGACCATTATAAAGGTCCCAGAGTTCGGGCCGCTGAGACTTGGGGTTCCAAGCACCAAAGGCATCGCGGTGACTGAACACACGTTCCTTTGCCCGCGCTTTGTCTTCATCGCGTCGGGCCCCACCGAGTAAGAGGTCAAAGTTATGCGTTTCAATCGCTTCGAGCAAAGTGACAGCTTGCGCCGCATTCCGGCTCGCCAGGGGCGAAGCCAAGCGAACACTACCGCGCGCAATGGAGTCTTCTACATGGGCTACGACCAAACGCTCACCCAATCGTTCTGCGGTTTCATCGCGGAACTCGGTGACGCCCTCAAAATTGTGACCCGTATCGATGTGCAAGAGCGGAAACGGCAGCTTTTCGGGCCGGAAGGCCTTCAGCGCCAAATGCAACAAAACCGCACTATCTTTGCCGCCAGAGAACAAGAGCGCCGGGCTGCGGCTTTGGGCGGCGGCTTCGCGCAGGATGAAAATCGCCTCAGATTCGAGACGGTCGAGGTGGAGGAGACGGCTAAAAAAGGTCATGCGATAGTTTCCTAGTTATGATTATTCTGATGCAGGCCGCATTCTTTGGTGTCGGCATTTTCCCACCACCAGCGCCCGTCCCGGGCGTGCTCTCCGGGTCGAATGGCGCGCGTACAGGGGTCGCAGCCGATGGAAAAATAACCTCGGGCATGAAGGGGGTTGAGCGGGACTTCGAACTGTTCGGCATAGGCCAAAACATCCGCCCATTGCCAGGAAGCCAAAGGATTATGTTTGATCAGATCATGGGCCGCATCGTGTTCCTGCTCTGCCAGTTGATCGCGTGTCAGGGCCTGCTCGCGTCTTTGTCCGGTGATCCAAGCCTCATAGCCGCTCAGCGCCCGGCCCAAGGGCTCAAGCTTGCGGACCCCACAGCAGGCTTTCCGCGCTTCCAAGCTCTCATAAAAGCCATTGAGGCCAAAGGCGGCAACAAAATCAGCCAAAGCGTTGGTTTCTGGTTCAAACTGATGGATTGTCAGACCATAGCGCACGTGCGTCCGCTCTATCATCGCGACGGTTTCTGGGTGCAGCCTGCCCGTTTGAAGGGTGAAGATTTCAATGGGTAAGTTCAAGCGAGCAATAACATCAGTCAACACCATATCTTCAGCCGAAAGCGAGCTGGCCAGCGCAACACGGCCCTGCCCGCTAATGGCGCGCAGACTTGCCTCGAGCCGCGCCTTAAACGTCGCGAGCCGCTCTGGATTGTAGGCTTGGATTATTGGTTTCTGTGCGTGATCGAGGAGGATCATGGCCGTTATCTTTCTTGAAACTTCGGCAGGAAACCGACGCTTAGAAAGCCGACATAGGCAGGGCGCGCGCGTTAAACGACCGATGAGAGCTGTAAGCTGCCATTAGCAAACCTATCAGAACCCCGCGAAACCCCCGATTTCAGGTGATCTATCAGCTCTTCTAATAGACACCTTAAGCGGATCGGCATTGTTCGCGCGCGAGGGAGCCCAGATATAGCCCCCAGATAAAGGGCCCTGAATGTATATTTATAATGCCATCGACCAAAGCATCGTAGATGCGCGGGTTAAGCAGTTCGCCGATCAGACGGAGCGCTATTTGAGCGGCCGGATCTCGGAGGACGAGTTTAAGCCACTGCGCTTGCAGAATGGCGTCTATGTTGAGCGTCACTCGCCGTTGCTGCGAGTCGCTATTCCTTATGGCCTATTATCCTCGCGTCAATTGCGCATGCTGGCGCACATTGGGCGCACGTATGATCGCAGCTTTGGCCACTTCACGACCCGTCAGAACATTCAGTTTAACTGGGTGAAGCTTGAGCAAGTCCATGAGATTTTGGCCGATCTAGCCAGCGTACAAATGCACGCGATCCAAACCAGCGGCAGCTGTATCCGCAATGTCACGACCGACCATTTAGCCGGTGTCGCCCATGATGAACGCGTGGACCCCCGTCCTTTAGCGGAGCTGATGCGTCAGTGGTCGACCCTGAATCCCGAGTTTGCCTTCCTGCCGCGGAAGTTCAAGGTCGCTTATAATGGCGCGGCTGAAGACCGGGCGGCGAGTGAAGTTCACGACCTTGCCTTTGATGTCTACCGCGATGAGGCTGGTGAGGTTCGCTTAACCGTGAAGGTCGGTGGCGGCCAAGGTCGTACGCCGCGCGTAGCTCCCGTGATCAAGTCTGGCCTGCATTGGCGCGATATGCTGTCTTATACTGAGGCCGTCCTGCGCACCTACAATCGTTGGGGCCGGCGCGACAATATTTATAAGGCTCGCATCAAAATCCTCGTTGATGCTTTAGGGCCAGAACGGTTTGCCGAAGAAGTCGAGCAAGAGTTTGCCCATCTCCAAGGTGGGCCGGCGACTTTAGCGGCCTCTGAGCTTGAGCGCATGACTGCGTTCTTTGGCGCGCCTGCGTATCACAGTGCAGCTTCGGGGGATCAAGACGAGGCCCGACATCGATTGGCTGACCCTCGGTTTAATTCGTGGGTGAAGCGCAATGTCGCCAAGCACAAGCGCGATCATTATGGCGCTGTCACCATCAGTCTAAAGCCTTTAGGGATCGCGCCAGGTGACGCCACCAGCGATCAGATGGACGCGATTGCCGACCTTGCTGACCGCTTCTCCTTTGGTCAAATCCGCGTTTCCCATCACCAAAATCTGGTTCTGGCCGATGTGGTACGATCCGACCTTTGGGCGCTGTATCAAGCGCTCGAAACTCTCGGCTTGGCGGAACCTAATGTGGGACTCGCGACAGACATTATCTGCTGCCCGGGCGGGGATTATTGTGCTTTGGCAAACGCCAAATCCATTCCTGTCGCCGCTGCTGTGCAAGAAACACTTGCCGCTAAGGCACAAGACATCGGGACACTGGCGATCAAAATGTCGGGCTGCATCAATGCCTGTGGCCATCATCACGTCGGTCACATTGGCATTTTAGGCGTCGATAAAAAAGATGAGGAATGGTATCAAATCCTGATCGGCGGCAGGACGGACATTAAAACTGAACTTGGCCAAATCATTGGTAGAGCAATCCCTCGCGAGGCGGTCGCTCCAACGATTGAGCGCCTAACCGACTTCTACTTGGAAAACCGCAACGGCGGTGAGTTGTTCATCGATGCCGTTGAACGTCTCGGCAAAACGGCCTTCCACGATGCCGCTTTCCAAGCCGAGACGACTAAAACTTCCCCCTCCCCCCAAATTCAGGAAGCAGACTGATGAGCACTTTATTGAAACTTCTGTCGTCTGGTGGACTGTCGACCCTTCCTTTACCGGAAGGCGCTTTCCGCCCAGCGCCCGCCCCAAATCCACTGCCGAATATGGATGTGATTAATCAGGGCCAAGGCGATGTGCGCAGCCTTATTCGCCCCAATGTGAAGCAACCCGAAGCACCCAGTGTAGCGGCTTGGGAGCATGGCGCCTTGCTGACGCTTACAGAATGGCTCGAACGCGATGGCGCACACACCGACGGTCCCGTCGGGATCGTGTTAATGCCGACCGACGATCCTATGGCTTTGGCCGGGCGTTTGGATGGCTTGGCCGTCATCGCCGTTGAATTTGCCAAGTTTAGCGATGGGCGCGGATACTCGATCGCCACGCTGTTACGCTCACGCTTGGGCTTTAAGGGTGAGATTCGCGCCGTCGGTGATGTCTTGATCGATCAGCTCTTTGCCATGGCCCGTTGCGGCATTGACAGCTTTGCCTTGCGTGGCGACCAAGATGTGGAAGCTTCTAAGCGCGCCTTTGAAACTTTCCCCGCGGTTTACCAATGGGCTGCGGATGAGCGCGACTTTGTCTTGGCATCACAGGCTAATCTTGAAAGAGCGGCGGCTTGACCGGTCACGTCTATCTGGTTGGGGCGGGACCGGGCGCTGCGGACTTGTTGACGGTGCGTGCGCTGCGCTTGATCGAGCGTGCCGACGTCATTCTCTATGATGCCTTGGTGACCGAAGAGATCTTGGACTTTGCCCCTCAGGCCAAGAAGGTGCCAGTCGGCAAGCGCGGCGGCCGTGTTTCGATGGATCAAGCGCTGATCAATCGTCTGTTGGTGTCAACAGCAACCAAGCATCAGCTTGTGGTGCGTCTCAAAGGCGGCGACCCGATGTTGTTTGGGCGCGCACATGAAGAGATTGAGGCCTGCGTGCAAGCCGGAATCCCGGTCTCGGTCGTGCCTGGGATCACTGCCGCTTTCGGTGCAGCTTCAGCTCTTTCAACATCCCTCACGCAACGTGGGCTCTCGCGTTCAGTGACCTTTGTGACCCCAACTGTTGCACGCGGCAGCCAAGCCTCGCCTTCTTGGGCTAAGGCAGTTGCGGCGGCAGACACGTCCATCATCTATATGGGCCGGGGGGATGCCGTGTGGATCCGCGACAGCCTGATTGAGCTGGGTATTTCTTCCAACTTGCCAGTGGTGTTAGCCGAGGATGTCTCGCGCCTGTCTAGCTTTACGGTCAAAGGGCCTTTGGCAGACTTGCCAGACTTGGCGCTAAAAGTTGGCTCCGGCCCCGTCTTGATGATGATTGGGGAGGTGTTTGGGGAGGCCAAGGTCGCGCTTGATTTGTTTGATGGCAAACTTAGCAACGGCGAAGTCGTTAGCTTGGATCGGGGACGCCAAGTGGTAGGCTGCTAGGCTTTTGGTTATTGCATATAGAAAGTTGGCACAGCGAAACACGGCCTATCTCATAATTCCATCCACGGGTTGACAACAGTAAGGCCCAAGTCAGCAAAATCTTTTACGTTCCGCGTCGCCAATACAGATTGAGTAACGTTTGCAATGCCTGCGATCAGCGCATCGCCGAATGTAATTGGATAGCCCAGGCTTTGGCGATTTGCCCGCATCTGCCCGCTTCTGGTTGCCGCGTCCTCCTTGAGGTCAAGGACAGGGATAATTCCGTCTGGTCCGACAAATGCGCGAAAGGCCGATTCCAAGTGTACTTTTCGACTACCTTCCGGCAGGCGAGCTAAGCCAAACATGATCTCAGATACAGTGACGGCTGTGGTAACTAAAATTTTGTCTTCTTGGCGAGCCAACCATTCTTGAACAGCGGCATCAGGCTGGGGCTTCATAAGCTCTGAGACAACATTCGTGTCTAGAATAATTAAAGTCATGAGAAGTCAGGAATAGGTCGATCATCTGCCCGATTGGGCAAGCTTAGGACAATTCCATCATCGCCAGAAAAGAGTTCGCGAGAGCGCTGCCAAACCTCACGCGACGACCCTTGAGACACGACACCGCGCAAAATGACCCGCACCTCATCTTCCATCGAGCGCCCATGCTGCGCTGCCCGGACGCGCAACTTATCGCGCACGTCATCTTCTAAGTTCCGGATCGTCAACGTTGCCATCATCGGCCTCCAGCCCACTACTCAAAATGATAGCACTGAAAGCATTGCTGTCAACTTAAATCCTAGGCCTCTGCCCCAACCAAACTCGAGGGCCAGCCGATCCGAACCAAGAGACCGTCGGGTGCACCAACGGCGAATTCATACATACCCCACTCGCGATGGCGCAGAATTCCGCCGGGTCGGATGATCAAGTCGTCGACAAGTGCGGCAATCGCGTCGACTTGCGGGGTGCGAATGAAAACGCCGAACGGATTGTGATCCACGGGAACGGCCCAAGGCCCCTCGCCTGCTTGTGTGACGTGAACTTCACAGTCCCAGCCAATCAGGATGATATAGTGATGGTCTCCACCTGCCCGTTCAAACCCCAAACGTTCCCAGAAAGCTATTGTGGCCGGCAAGTCGTTGGTCGGCGCAATCGCGAAGGCCCCGATGGACTCTTTGGCGGCCATCAGGGTCTCGTGAAAATCAAAACGCCACCAATTGGCCCTTTGGGGGCTTGGTCGACCATTGGGCCCTGCGCAGTTGCGGTGATGCGGTTTTCGGCAACACCACGGCTGACAAGAATTTGGCGGACAATCGCCGCGCGCTCTTCTCGGTTTTCCAAGCTGGACGGCGGACCATCATCGCCGGAGATCGACACGAGCACAATGCGGCGCTTTGGGCATTGAGCCAATTGGTCTTGCAGCCGCACCACAACTTGGGCTGCCAAGGGGCTGAGCACGCTTTCACCATGCGCAAAATAGATGCGCGCAGCTTCACCTGCGCACACATCTTCGCCGACAACAATGGCATCCGACTTCGGCGGATTAGTTGCACAGCCTGCAACCAAGAGAGAGAGCCCAATCAAGCTAGAACCTATTTTCGCACTTAAACACAGCTTTCCCATCGTCGCCCCCTTATTGACCGCCCCCGGTCGGAACAGGATGCCAAGCTACGGGATGGTCGTGGCCTTGTCGAGGGTGAAGTTGATCATGCCCTCTGCTCGCCACCCCTTCAGTAAGTGGACTTCTGGATCGGTTGACCTAGCTCTGATCCGACTGTCAACCGGGATGCTTCATGAAAACCTTGCGCTTTATCTTGGGCGATCAGCTCTCGCCAACGGTCTCTGCTCTAAGTGGAGTTGATCGAGAAACGGACGTCATCTTGATGGTGGAGGCACAGGCTGAAGCTGTTTCAGTTCGCCATCACAAAAAGAAGATTGCTTTCATTCTTGCCGCCATGCGGGCTTTTGCGGACAAATTGCGTGAGACAGGCTTTCAAGTTGATTATGTAAAGATGGACGATCCCGATAACACGGGTAGTTTCGGCGGCGAGCTGGATCGAGCCATCACCCGCCACAAGCCAGAGGCGCTTGTGATGACCCGTGCTTCGGAACTGCGCGTGTTGGCGATGCAGCGACTGTGGACTGAAAGTCTCGACCTAAAAGTTTTGCTGCTCGAAGATCGTCGCTTTCTCTGTGAGGAGGCGCAGTTTCGCGCGTGGGCGGCGGGCCGCAAAGCTTTCGTGATGGAGCATTTCTATCGAGACATGCGACGTCGAACCGGCCTTCTGATGGAGGGCGATCAGCCCGCTGGCGGCAAGTGGAACTTCGATCATGAAAATCGCAAACCCGCTAAGCCAGATTTGTTCTTGCGGCCCCCGCGCCATTTTCCTCCGTCCCAACAGGCGCAAGAGGTCATCGATCTCGTGGCGGCGCGCTTTGGCGATCATTTTGGCGATTTAGAGCCCTTTTGGTTTGCAACTAACGCGGCTGAGGCACAGCTGGCCCGCGATCATTTCCTAACTCATCACTTGCCCCGCTTTGGCGAAACCCAAGATGCCATGCTGGAAGGCCAAGCCTTTCTCAATCACGCGGTATTGTCGCTCTATCTCAATGTCGGCCTCCTTGAACCTCTAGACCTATGTCGCCGGGCCGAATTGGAATGGCAGGCCGGGCGTGCACCATTGGCTGCAGTTGAAGGCTTTATCCGACAGATTATTGGCTGGCGCGAATATGTTCGCGGCATCTATTGGCTGCATGCGTCAGACTATACGACCTTTAATCATCTCGAGGCCAAACGCCCCCTGCCCGCACTTTACTGGACGGGGCAAACCAAGATGGCCTGCATGCGCGCCGCCATCGGTCAAACCAAACGCGAAGCCTATGCCCATCATATTCAGCGATTAATGGTTACTGGGAACTTTGCTTTGTTGGCCGGGCTGGACCCCCGTGAAGTGCATGAATGGTATTTAAGTGTCTATGCTGACGCGTTTGAGTGGGTGGAAGTGCCCAACACAATCGGAATGGCGCTCTATGCCGATGGCGGTATCATGGCTTCTAAGCCTTATGCAGCCAGTGGTGCCTACATCAACAAGATGAGCGATTATTGTGTGAACTGTGCCTATGACCCTGCCGTGAAAGCGGGGCCTAAAGCCTGTCCCTTTAACCCGCTTTATTGGGATTTCATTGGCCGCAACGAAGACAAGCTTGGCGGCAATCCGCGTATGGGGCCTGTCTATGCGACTTGGCGCAAAATGGGTCCAGCCCGGCGCGACGAGATCAAAACAGACTCAAGCCATATCTTGGAGGCCCTAGACAATGGTAACCTCTAAACCTTTGAATGAAGCGGCCATCAGTGAAGTGATCGCCATGGCCTTAAGCGACCAGGTGAGCTTTGACCATATCCGCAGTCTCTATGGGCTTAGCCCGGACCAAGTCAAAGAGCTGATGCGCACCAACCTCCGCCTCGGCAGCTATCGGGCCTGGCGCAAGCGGGTGCGCGACTTTTCGGATCGCCGTGCGCACTACAAGTCGGCCAAGACCTTAGCTTAAGTGCAGGCTTAGCACTTAGGACATCGTGTCACCGACAGCGGACAGGGCTTGGCCAACGGGCCCGCACGATGCAGAGTGACAAGGAATTGAAACACCTTAGCGGGGTTGGATTGGTCGACATGCAACATCTGCCTAAACTCGTGATCTTTGATTGTGATGGCGTCTTGGTCGATTCAGAGCCTATCGCGAATGAGGTTGGCGCTGAGTGGATTACTTCACTCGGTTGGTCGATGGACGCGGATGAAGCGCGCGCTCGCTTTCTAGGGCTATCTGACTCCGCGATGTTCACGCTAATCGAACAAAAGATAGGCCGTTCAATCACAGCCGAAGAGATAGCGCAGAACCATGAGCGGATCACGGCGCGATTTGCGGCGGAGCTACAAGCGATTCCAGGTGTTGTGGCGGTCGTAGAAGACTTAGCGGCGCGATCCATTCCATTGGCCGTCGCCTCGAGTGGGGAGCGCGCAAAGATCCTTACCAATTTGGCCAAAGTGGGTTTGCTGAACTACTTTGGCGCGCAGATTAGTTCGGCGAATGAAGTGGCCAAAGCCAAGCCTGCCCCAGACGTTTATCTGCTTGCCGCGCGAAAGGCAGGGTTTGTGCCTAGCGAGTGTCTCGCGATTGAAGACAGTCCAAACGGTGTTCTCGCGGCGGTACGCGCGGGAATGCAAGTGATCGGCTTTGCGCGCGAGACGCCAGCATCAGATTTGACCACGGCTGGCGCCCATCAAGTTTTCGAAACCATGGCTGAGGTTCATGCGCATTTAGAGCAAGCCCTCTGACAGCTTCTAACTATGGTTGGTTTGCCAGTAGCTCTGCCGCTTCCGCTTCATCAAGCGCGACCATCGCTTCACTTTTGGCAGCCAAGTCTGCATCAAGGACTTCAACCAGTCGGAACTTCTCCCACCACAAAATCATGTTTGGGCTGAAGCTTCCCTCTTTCTCAAAGAACGCCTGATGGACAATGCGCCAATAGGTTAAGCTACAGTCCCCTTCGCCTTCTTCCATGGCAAAGTCAGCATCAATTGCGTCAAAGCGACATTGACCGACAGATAGGGTCTCGATGACGGCTACTGGCCGGGCATTGACGGTAACAACCCAATTCATGCCAGGCTTTGTTGGATTGTCCTCTTGCCCATTCCAAACGGTTGCGCGCTTACGCCCCGCAAGGATCGATCCCGCAAGGCGCTCCTCCATATGGCTTGATCCAAAGCTAGTCGTGGGCAAGCCGCGCCGCCATTCTGAAGGTTGGGACATCGAATGAGTTCTTTCTTTCCGGACAAGGGGCGCTTTTCTAGCAGGTGGGCACGCTGATCCAAATCAAGAAGTCGCTAGTCGATGCGTGTCTCATCAACAAATTCTCACAAGCCGGTGAGGTCACGAATTTGTCGGTTGTGCGCTTAGGGGTGTGACCCCATGTTGATTGCGTGTGGACCGGGCCCCTCTGGCAACTCCAATTTGAGTTGCGATGTCGGCCACATCGGAGTCCTTAGTAAGGCGCGGTGTCAGGGTCCCTACTCATTCCCTCCGTTCGCGTCCCTCGGGCTCTGCCATGCATAAGCATAGAGGAGCATGACATGAAACTTGGACGTATCGAAGCCCTAAAAATCCAGCACGCAAGACTTGAAACTGAGTTGGCGGCATTGGCCAAGCGCCCCTTTCCAGAGCCAGAGTTGATTACAAGGCTGAAGCGACAAAAGCTTTTGGTTAAAGATCAATTGGTTGCGGCAGGCGTTATGTCGCCGCGCCCTGAACGGGCCCTGGTACTCAGCCATTAGGCCTTTCGAGAAAAGGTAAGCGCACCCGCCCCGACCGCTTGCCTAGGGAGAATATAGATCAGAACGGGTCTTCCTATTCTCCCACCCGGCCCTTGCGCACTGCTCGTCCCCCCAGCCCGTGCGCAAGGGCCACTTGCCTCTTTCCCGTCCCTGTGCGCGCGGGAACGTGGTTCAGGATTTGGTGTGCTGCATTTCGCAGCGGACAATTGAACGATAGCGCGCACAATTTGGCGCTATCAAGAAGGCTCGTTCAAAGAAGTCAGTGAACCGCTAAAAGGCACTCTCAACATCGCGGGCCGAAACAAGGGCGCGCCCATTGGCTAACACCTCCCCGCTTTCACTTTGAACATGAGTGCTTAAATCAACTAAAGCTTTCTCGGGCCGCAATCGGGTGATGGCTACCCGCGTATGCACGCGTTGGCCCGGCACGACAGTACCCAACCACTGGGTCTCTTGCTTCAGATAATTGGTGCCCCGCCCCGGCAATTCCATGCCAAGTAGGGTGGAGATTAGACCCAGCATGTAGGCTTGCCCCGCGAGGACTTCAGCGACTTCTCTAGGTAAGTCTGTTTTGTCAGCGCGAGCCAGTAAGGCTTTCAGGGCGGCCAACTCCCCAGCTTCAAGTAAGGTTTCGCTAGAGGCTGTCATGCCAATCGCGAGCGGTACATCTGCTGCGCCAGACATAGGGGCACCGTTTTCGTGAGCCAGTGCGGCATTGATCTGTAGCCGACAAACAACAACACCATCCTGATGGCGCGCAAGTTGCCAGGCGTCACCGTCACGAGAGACCCCTAAGGCTTCACCCGCAAAGGCTGGGGCAGGAAACATGGCAGACGTTGTATGGGGTGGATCAGAGAGACCTGCAGCGCGCACCAGCCAAGCCGTCAACATCGCCCCATGCGCCACTGTACGCCCAAATCCGCTGCGTGCAGCAAAGTCGGGATCGACATGTATCGGATTGGCATCGCCGGATAGCTTTGCAAACAGGTCAAGATCGTCTTGCGTCGGTGTCAGGATCATGGACGTGGGATCAAATGCTTTTGGATTTTGCCTGCTGGGGTGCGGGGAAACTCGTCGATCAAAGTGACATATTTGGGCACTTTGTAAGGGGCCAGATGGTCGCGACACCAACTTTGTAAAGCACCAGCACTTGGGGCGGCTTGATTAGGGCGAACAAGAATGAAGGCATGACCCACTTCGCCCCAGCGCGCGTCCTCAACACCGATGACCGCAGCTTCCAACACGGCGGGGTGCAAAGCGAGGACATTTTCGACTTCAGCCGGGTAAACGTTTTCGGCACCGGAAATAAACATCTCCTTGAGGCGTCCGACGATGTAGAAGCAACCGTCGGCATCCTTGCGGGCGAGGTCGCCTGTCTTTAGCCAGCCATCAGGCGTGATGCTTGCTGCAGTCGCTTGCGGATTACCCCAATAGCCGGGCGTGATACCAGGCCCACTTAACCAGAGCTCGCCGGTGTCACCTGTAGGAACTTCCGCACCATCGCTACCGACAATCCGGGCCTCACATAGGATTTGCGGTTTGCCGACAGAGCCAATCTTTTGTTTGGCTGTTTCGGGATCTGCCAAAAAGACAGTCGGCCCGGTCTCTGTCATCCCCATGCCATTGGCGACTTTGGCACCCCGGCTTGCAAAGGCGTGAACCAAGGTGTCCGCTAGTGGCGCGCCGCCGCAGCCCCAGTGTCGGACTTTGTCGAGCGCAACATTTCCAAATTCTGGATGGAGACTGAGAGCCTGATAAACAGCGGGAACACCAAAGAAAGTTGAGATGGTGCCTTTGGCCAAAAGCTCAATCACCCGATCGGCGTCAAATCCGGGCAAGATTAAGACGTGCCCGCCTGCGAACAAGGTCGGCAGAGTATGTAGATTGATACCGGCCGTGTGAAACAGGGGCAAGAAGTTCAAGGTGACATCTTGGCTACTCAGATCAATCGCCTGACCCACGTTGACGGCGTTTACGTGCGCCATGCCATAGGTCTGGATCACTGCCTTGGGCTGACCTGTCGTGCCTGAGGTGTAGAGGAGGTACCAGATGTCATCAAATGCCCAATGGCGACGCGCTTCAGCCTCTGGCGATTGTGCCAAGAGGGCTTCATAGCCTTGATCCGTCGGATCATCGAAATTGATCAGCGTTGCGTTTGAGGTCAACGCCAAGTTTGCTGCGACATCCAAATCTTCTTGCCCGCAAAGGATTAGAACGGGCTCGGCTTGACGGATCAATGGGGCCAGTTCTGGCTGAGGCGCGCGCCAGTTCAAGGGCGTGACAATCGCGCCCGTATTTGCAGCGGCAAACAGGACTTCAAAAAAGCCAATGCGATTTCGGCAAAGCACCGCGACCCTTGCACCGTCTTGCGCCCCATGCGTGCGAAACACGCTGGCAAGGCGTAACACACGCTCGTGGAAAGCACGATAAGTCCAAGTTTGACCGCTAACCAAATCCGTCATTGCGGGTCGGTTTGGCGTTAACTCTGCCCGGCGCGCTAAAAGGTTGGTCATATGCTTCATGGCTTGGTTCCCAGCGAAAGGCCGCGCTCAATCATGTCAAGAGCTGCATCAACCACAGGCTCTAGATCTGACTGGTCATCCCAAATAGCGTAACGCATGCCTAGGAACACCGACAACCCAATCAACGACCAAGCCCGAATGTCGGCATCGCCAGGCCTAATTTCGCCCCGCTCAACCGCGGTTTGCAGGTTCCGTCGATAGCCTTCGGCGAACGTATCGTAATAGGCACGATAGCTGTCTTCGGCGACGAATTGGGACTCCATGACGATCTTATAGAGATTGCGATGCGCGCGGGCGAATTCGAAAAAGGCGCGCATGCCGATGCGCTCCGCGCTCAATCGGTCGGGGGCTTGTTCCACTTGGCGGGCAATATAGGCGCGCGTTTCATGGCCCATATACGTAACAAGGGCGCGAAACACCGCCTCTTTTGATTCGAAATAGACATAGAAGGTGCCAAGGCCAACCCCTGCGCGGCGGGTAATTTCGACAATAGAGCCATCATGATAGCCCCGTTCGCCAAACTCAGCCTCGGCAGCCACGAGCAGTTTTGCCTGTGTGGCCAACCCCTTGCGGGTCTTCGGTGTCTTCGGACCCGGGGTCACAGGTGTCGACTTTAAAATTGAATGTTGATTCATATTTCAACTTATGCCACGAGTTAGAGAAAGAACAAGTCCCGATTTGATCCGGGCAGACTAGGTGAGTCTATCACCAGCCGAGGGGAGGCACGAGCCATTGAAGATGCAAACCGTCTTCGACCACATGTGGGACGCGCATCATGGCCGCGTCGAGACCCTGACTTTGGGGGGCGAAGCTGTCCGGGTCCATCGGGCGGGCCAAGGAAAGCCGTTGGTGTGCATTCATGGATGGGCCATGGGTGGAAGATCGTTTGCTCGCCAGCTGGACTTGATCGCAGACGGGTTCGAGGTCATTGCGCCAGACTTACCTGGCTTTGCCGGAAGCCCTATTCCGCGACATGCGCCTCACATCGAAACAATGTCGGAATTGGTGCGTGATCTTATCCAATCCTTGGATTTAGACGATGTGATTTTGGTTGGTTGGTCGATGGGTGCCAGCATTGCTTGGCATATGGCCTCCACCGATTGCGCACGCGTCAAAGCCCTTGTCAGCATTGACATGTCACCGCGGGTTGCCCCAGCTGAGGATTGGCTCTTTGCGCTTTCGAGCGGCATAACCCCGCAAACCGTCCAAGCCGCGATGCTCGCAATGCGAAGCGATTGGTCTGGCTATTGCGACCTATTTCTAGATCGCATTTTGGCCCAACCCGACGATGCTAATCGGCTGGCAATGGCGGAACTGGCGGCCCTTGCAGATCCCGTTACGGCTTCCCAAGCTTGGTCCGCGCTCATGCAATTTGATGCGCGCGCAGGCCTTTCTAGAATTCACGTCCCTGCGCTTGCCATTCATGGTGGCCGCAGCGTGATTTACCCGCAGACGGTTGGACAGGAGATCGCCCGTCTGATGCCGCATTGTCAGGCCATTGTCCTCGATCATGTCGGCCATGCCCCTCATATTGAGGCTCCTAACGCGTTTAACGCCCATCTACTCGAACTGTCACACAAAGCTCCCTCAAGGGCCGATCTGTGGCGCACCCTTTCTACCCAATGAAAAACCGACGGAGGAAACTTAGATGAACAAGACAGCCATCAAAACCTTTTCAACACTGCTCTTAAGCGCCACTGCGCTGACCAGCATTGGCTTTATAAGCCCAGCGCTGGCTCAAGCCACCACAGCTACCCCAACCGACGAAGCTGCCGACGTTGTTATCGTCACTGCCCGCCGACGCGATGAAGCTTTGCAAGATGTGCCCATTTCTGTGACCTCCTTGAGTGCTGCGGCTCTCGAGGCAACTGGCGCACCTGACATCACGGTGCTGCAACAATCAGCCCCGAACGCAACGGTGCAAGTTGCACGAGGCTCCAACTCAACCCTCATCGCCTTCATTCGTGGTGTCGGTCAGCAAGACCCTTTGTGGGGCTTTGAACCCGGTGTTGGCCTCTATGTGGACGATGTTTATATTGCCCGACCACAGGGTGCTGTGTTGGACATTTTCGACATCAGCCGGATCGAAGTTTTGCGAGGTCCCCAAGGCACACTTTATGGCCGCAATACCATTGGCGGCGCGATTAAATATGTGACGCGCAAGCTTGCCTCAGAACCTGCATTGAACGCCCGCTTGAATATGGGTAGCTATGGCCAAATTGATGCCATCGTCAGTGGCTCTACGCCTTTGTCTGACACCTTCCGAGTAGGTGGTGCCTTAGCGCGCTATCAACGCGACGGTTATGGAAAGAACATCACGACCGGTGCAGAGCACTATAACAAGGATGTCACGGCAGGCCGCGTAAGTGCTGAGTGGGAACCCAGCGAAAGCCTCTATTTCCGCTTCGCTTATGATAAGGTCAAAGACGATTCAAACGCCAAGCATGGTCACCGCGAAGCAGCCGGTGCTGGCTTAACCACAGGCGTTGCGATCCTGCCTAATGTCTACGACACGGATGCTGGCATTGGAAGTGCCAACTCGGTTGAGACCTCGGGCTGGTCTTTGACGGGTGAGTGGAAAATCAATGACCGCCTCACCGTGAAATCCATCTCCGCAAGCCGCGAAGGCGCAAGCAATAGCTTGATTGACTTTGATACCAACCAAGTCAAAGCCCTCGATGTTCCGGCCCTCTATGACGACAAACAATTCAGCCAGGAATTGCAATTGCTGGTATCGGGAGAGCGCTTGAATGGCGTGTTTGGACTTTACTATCTCGATGCAGAAGCCTCAGGTGCCTTTGATACCATTGTTGGCATCGCTAATCTGACCATTGCAACCTCGGGCAAAGTAGAGACCGAGAGCTTTGCGGCCTATGGCGATTTCTCCTTTGATATCTCCGATGCTCTATCGGTATCGGTTGGTGGGCGTTACACCGAAGACTCGCGCACTGGCCAAGTCTATCGGCAAAACTTCACAGGCCTTGGCTCGCCTTTGTTTGGCAACACGGCAGCAATCGCTGGCCTGTTACGGTCCAATTACACCAACTCAAAAGACTTCAATGACTTTAGCCCCCGCGTCAGCATTTCGTATGAATTCAGCGACGCGCTCACCGCTTATGCGGCCTATTCGGAAGGGTTTAAGTCCGGCGGCTTTGATATGCGCGGTGACGCCGTACTGACGCCAAAGACGGTTGAAGGCTATAAGCCTGAATATGTGAACTCGTATGAAGTGGGCCTAAAAGGCAGCCTGTTTGATGGTCGCGCCAATTTTGCCGCGGCTATCTTCCGGGCCGAATATGAAGGCCAGCAAATCACGCGCCAAGAGCCAACCTTGGCCGCAGGTATCGCAAGCTTTGTTGACAATGCCGGTTCTTCAACCATTCAAGGCTTTGAACTGGAAGGCGGGGCGCGCTTCACCGACAATTTGTCGATGACGTTCGGGCTCGGCTATACCGATGCGAAGTTCAATGAGTTCCGCAGCTTCACCTTGGTAGGGGGTGTCCTCACGCCCATCGATCTGGCTCCAACCGCCGTGTTCCAAAACACGCCAGAATGGAATGGCAATGTCGCGTTCAAATACACGCGTGACCTGGGCACGATAGGTTCATTGGATGCGACTTTGTCGGGCTCCTATCGCAGCGAGTACAGCATGTTTGAGTTCGTCAATCCCTTGGTGGACCAATTGGATTCTGTGACCTTAGTAGATGCGGGTATTGGTTGGAACAGCGAAGACGGTGTCTTCCGTCTGGCTTTGACAGGTCGCAACTTGACCGATGAACGCTATAAAGTCGGTGGCTACTCCTTTGCTGGGGCAACCTTCGGCAATGTGCAAAACAGCTTCTATGGCCCACCAAAGACGGTGACCTTGAGCCTGTCTGCCAAATTCTAATCCCCCCGAGCCCTTGGTGCCCCCGGCGAAATCCGGGGGCATTTTGTTTTTCAAAAGAGAGATGACCATGCAACCCTCACAGGCCAATGATCCAAGCCCTGCCTATCGCACGCTTGTTCTGACCCTTTTGGTCATCGTCTATACTTTTAACTTCTTGGACCGCCAGATCATCGGGATTTTGTCGATCCCGATTCAAAAAGAACTTGGATTGAGTGACACGCAATTAGGCCTTATGCGCGGCCTGTCCTTTGCGCTATTCTATGCGACCTTAGGGGTACCCATTGCTTTGTTGGCGGACCGGTTTAACCGGACGTGGATCATGACCATAGCCTTGACGCTGTGGAGCGCCATGACGGCGCTATGTGGTCTTGCGCAGAATTTCTGGCAATTATTCGCCGCTCGGCTGATGGTTGGTGTGGGAGAAGCAGGCGGTGTTGCGCCTGCCTATTCCCTGCTCTCGGACTATTATCCCCCAGAACGGCGTGGACGCGCCATGGCGGCTTATTCGTTTGGTATTCCGATTGGCTCAGCTGTTGGGATTATCTTCGGCGGCGTGATTGCCACGGTTTTGGATTGGCGATGGGCCTTTATCATTGTCGGCTTGATGGGCGTGTTATTTGCCCCGATCTTTAAGATCCTTATGAAGGAGCCCGTGCGCGGTCGCTATGATCCACCAGGGGCCAAAGTCGCGCCGGCGAAACTGCGTGAAGTCATGTCAGTCTTGGTGAAAAAGCCAAGTTTCTGGACCCTGTCTTTAGGAGCCGCATCTTCTTCGATGATGGGCTATGGCTTGTTTGCTTGGTTGCCAGCTTTCTTTGTGCGTTCTTGGGGTGAGGACTTAGGCAAAGCCATGGCTTGGCTGCCAGATTGGATGATCCCCGCGGGTGCAGGCCCCCTGCTCTATGCAGGCTACTTTTACGGCACCATTGTGCTGGTTGGCGGCCTAATCGGTATCTGGCTGGGCGGTCAATTGGGGGATCGCTTTGGGGCGAAGAATAAAGGCGCTTATGCCCTTGTTCCTGCGCTGGCTTTTGTTGCGACAACACCTTTCTTCGCGTTTGGTATCTTGTCTGATTCCATTTGGGTGTCGTTCTTCGTGTTTCTCATCCCGACAGCATTAGGGCTCGCTTGGCTCGGGCCTGTTCTGGCCGCATTTCAAGGCATCGTGCCACCCAATATGCGGGCAACCGCCTCGGCCCTTTTTCTCTTAATCAATAATCTAGTCGGCATTGGTCTTGGAGACTTGCTCTTGGGTGCGATGTCAGATGGATTAAGCGCCCAATTTGGCGAAGAGTCTTTGCGCTACTCGATCCTCTGTGGCAGCAGCTTTTATCTGATCGCGGCCGCCTTGTTGTTTGTGTCTTCCAAGTTGTTGGAACGGGATTGGATCCACTTGGACCCTGATCAAAAGTAAATCACTGAAACTTGATGGACTTTCTCGTCGCCTTCTCGGGCCTGACTTGTTTGCCTTTTCATCCAGAGCACGTCTCAAGAAATAGAGTTTACTGCAGAGTCTTACCGACCGAGGCAGCTTTAGCCGCAGTCTTGGCGCTGTGATGGCATCACTGCCGCTTGCCTTGTGCAGGTAGCTCGCCTCTGGCAGAAGCGGGACCGAAAGTCGCTTCAGACTCGGAGATATCAGCCTCTATGACCCCTCAGGACCTGAGTATTGCCTTTTTTGCCCAATTGGCCCTGATCCTTTTGGCGTGCCGGGTTTTTGGCTGGATTGGCAAACGCTTTCTGGGTCAGCCGCAAGTCGTGGGTGAGATGATCGCAGGGGTCTGCCTAGGACCGTCTCTGTTTGGACTAATCGCGCCTGAACTTCAAAGCATGATCTTTCCCAAAGAGTCGAAGCCGATTCTGTTTGTCGGCGCGCAATTGGCCGTCGGTCTTTACATGTTCATTGTCGGTCTGACGTTTGACACCTCGCATTTTGTGTCTCGGGCCAAGAGTGCTGCGGCTGTTTCGATTTCAGGCATAGCTGTCCCCTTTATCTGTGCGTTTCTCATTACGCCGTGGCTGATGCAGACCCCTGGATTATTCCATGACAAACTGGCCACGTGGGAAGCCCAGCTCTTCATGGGTGCTTGCATTGCCATTACCGCCTTTCCGATGTTGGCGCGGATTATCCATGAGAAGGGCTTAAGCAAGTCGCCTCTGGGCACGTTGGCGCTTTCGGCAGGCGCAATTGACGATGCTGGTGCATGGTGTGTGTTGGCCATTGTGCTCGCCAGCTTTGGCGGCGGTCCTATGGTAGCCATTGTTGCGATCGGGGGTGCATTCGCCTTTGCCATTTTTATGGCTTTGTTTGGACGGAAGCTCACGGCTCCCTTGGCAAAGATGATGGAGCGCGACGGCGGCATTAGTGAGATCAGTCTTGCCTATGTCCTGATTGCCTTTGCACTCTGTGCTTTTGCAATGGATATTGCTGGCATTCATGCCGTCTTTGGTGGCTTTGTCTTGGGCGCTGTCATGCCCAAGGGCAAATTCTCGGAAACCCTGCGGGAGAAGCTTGAGCCAGTCACTGCAGTCATGCTGTTGCCGCTCTTCTTTACCTATTCTGGCCTGCATACCCAATTGACCCTTGTTAACACGTGGCATCTCTTCTTTATAGCTTTGGTCATCTTGGTGATTTCCATCACGGCCAAGGGCCTAGCCTGTTATGTGGCTGCCCGGGCTAGTGGGGAAGACAATCGCACAGCGATGGGAATCGGAGCCTTGATGAATGCACGCGGTCTAATGGAATTGATCATCCTCAATATCGGCTTGCAACGCGGCATTATTGAGCCAGCCTTGTTTTCCATCATGGTCGTGATGGCAATTGTGACGACCCTCATGGCCGGGCCCTTGTTTGAGCTGGTTTATGGTCGTCATGCGCGCGCCGCTGGGTTACTTCCGGCGACAGACACGCGGACATAATCGGTCGGGTCCTTTAGCCTGCACCCTTTAGGGCACAGGTGTATAGGGTACAACGAACAAGCACGGCTCTTTGTACTTTTCGGCAAACGCCGGGCAAGACGATTTAATGCTCTCTTGGGTAGGCTTTTGCCCCGTCTCGATCCATTTCATTAATGCACTAAAAATCGTTGGATAAGCTGGCGCACTCAAACGACTATGCTCCGCCTCATCCGTAAAGCTCTGCACCAGCAGGTCACCACGACCGGCCTGCTCAATTGTACGGCGATAGGCCGCTTGGTGGGATACATTGGCGACCGGATCATGAATGCCATGAACGGTGATGATGGGCGCGACGATCAAGCCACTCAAGTCACTATCATAGGCGAGTTCCGCGACAGCGATCGGGTCGGCAGCAAAGCGTTCCACACCCGCATTCAAAGCTCGATCATTGTCAGAACCCTTGTAAACCACGCTATGGTTTGAAAATGGATTGCGGCCATTCAAACGTCCAATCATGTCTTGAAACGTATTGGTTGCCCAAGCCAGATTGGGAAGGATTTGGTCTTCCTTAATCGATAGAACCTTCGTGATGTTGCGAAGCTTGGCCTTTTGTATCGCAGTTCGCTGTGCTGCCGGTGTCCCGACACCTGTGCATTCGCGCACACGTTCAGCCAATTCAGCACGTGTCATTGTGGCACCGGCGGGCAAGCCTTGCCACGCCGGATAGTGGGGTTCGTTTGGTCTTGGGTGGTTGCGACAATAATATTGATAGACCGCCCTTAAGTCGGACCGAAGCCGATAGGCTTTCATGCCACCAGCCAAGACGCCACTGGTCAGGATCACGCCATCAAAGTTGCGCTTGCCGTCAAGATCCATCGCATAAAGCTCGGCCGCTTTTGCCGCCACATTTCCACCCCAAGATTGCCCATGCAGAATGGTACGTCTTGGCCTTCCAAAATGTTGCCACGTCAAAGTGCGCAACTGGTCCATGTCCTCGGCGGCAGACCGAACGCCATAGCCACCCCGGCGATAGGTGGTGCCAGCCCACGCATAGCCTTCAGACACCATCATCTGAAAGCGCTCCAGATCCTCAATTGTTTCCGCCAATTTGGGTGCTCCAAGGCGCGGACCACCATGGGCAAACAGAATCAGGCTTTGGTTCCAGTCCTTTGGCATGGCAATGAAGAAGGGTGCACCGGCACCAGACTTACCCGTAAAGCATTGGGTCTCGCTCGGTAAAAACGCCGGGCAAGGGGTTGGTGTTGGTTGGTCACTAGCTGTTGCAGCGGCGGCCGGACGAATTACACAACATAGTAGCGCCAGCGTTAAGAGCAGTCTGAAGAAGAAGCCTAGATTAGCTTTACCTTGCCGCATCTCACTCTATCGTCCTGCTGCATTAACAAGGTCCGGCAGGGGGAAAAGGCGCTTTGCAGCAAAGCTGGCCATGCCGCCATTATTGTGATCAATGCCCGGTGCATAATCTATGGTCCAGCGAAAGGGGAGACCCATCTTGGCTGCGACAGCTCGACCTGTTGAATAAAAATTGACCCCACGAGCTAATCGATGCGCACCCTGACTTTTGTGTGGCGGGTCATTATTGAGGCTACGATGGTTTGGGTCTGTATCCATCGTGCCCAAAAGAAGTGTGAGGTCTGAAGCGAGCCACGTTTTAAGTGTCTCTTCGCCGCCCGGAGCGCCCTTCAGCCCAAATGGCCAAGCGCCGTCTGGATCTGGCAAGGTGTACCAACCGGCATTGGCAGCAATCACGCGGCGTAAGTTGGGTGGAGAAGCAAACGCTGAAAACCGATGCGCGAATTGGCCGCCCGCCGAATGGCCAAACAAATCGAAAGTCTTGGTGGTCAATCGCTCTTGAGCCACAAACCAATCAAACAATGGACCAATGGAGGAATAACTCCAAAGTTGTCGCGGCCGAGGCTTGCCATCACGATCTAAATCCCCACCAAGATTGTAGTTCAAGGCGCCCGGGAACGAGGCTTGACTAAACTCAGGGCAAATGGCGATGAAACGATATGTGTCCGCAACTGCTTGCCATTCGCTCAGATAGCGATCTGCATCCCTGCCCACACCATGCATGATAAACAAGACAGGTGCGTCTGAGCCGAGGCCCTCTGGTCGGTGACTCCAAACCGGGATTGGTGGTCCTGCCCATTCAACAAAAGTCCGCTTAACGGGGGGCTTCTGCAGCGTTGGTGCAACGGCAGCAGTTTGTTCTGGCTGAACTTCGCTGGCTTTTGCTGTGGCAGCAATGAGGGCACCAGAGGAAAGCGTCAATATCGCGCGGCGAGATGCTGATGTCATGGCCTTACTGCTCCAGTCTGCGCGGGACCTTATCATTGGATATGGGTAAGGCTAATAAGAAAGTTTGCTTGGGAAGCGCCTTTACGCTTCCCAAGCTCGCCTATTGGGACCGCTTCTTAAAAGGTCGCCCGGACTTGCAGGAAGATTTCGCGGCCTTTGAGCCAGTGGTATTCTGGCGAATAGCCGAGTGAATCATCGACCAGAGGCGGCAACTCATCGGTTAGGTTGTTGACGCCCAGCCGAACGCGATAAGGGCGACCTTCGCCACCAAGCCTCAACTCCCCATAGGCATTGATCCGTGTCGCGCTTTCCACCGTCCAAAAATCCAGCACGCCATCCCCATTCAGGTCAGGATCGGCTCCAGTATCGAGAAAGTCTGAAATCTGACGTGCGGAAACACCGAGGGCAACTGGTCCATTGGTCCAAGTGACGGATAGATTTGTACGCCATTGCGGATTTCCGTCTAGACGAATGCGATCGGTTTGAAGTTCAGAGAACACACCGGCAAACGATGGATCATTCGCAAGCGCTGCCAGTAGGTCGTTTCGGACCACATTCAGGCTATTGAGATAGGTTACATCAAGGTCAAAGTCCAAGGTTCCAAAGCCACCCTTTGGACGCATGGTGAAATTGACACCCAAGTCAAAGCCGTCAGCATCCTGGCTATCCAAATTGATGTAGGGATCAACGACGAATTGGACCAAACCAGCAGCTTGACGTTGGTCACTCGGGTTGCGCGCATTCCAAGCCGCATAGGCTGCCCGATCCGCGTCGGTTACCGCCGCTCTCACGACGTTCGGATTAGATGAACCGGTGCGGCGTAACAAAAAGTCTAGAGCAAGCGCTTCTTGGTCCCCGAAGGCACCCACGACATCTGTCTGCTTAAAGCTCCAATAGTCCAAACTTATGCGGAAATCGCGGATCCAAGACTGGCCGAACGCCTTTTTGAGGTCTGCGATTGTGCCGAGGACAACGGTCTCTGTATCCTCATTTTTCAAGTCTGGATTGGCCTGTCTGACTGATGCAACATAAGCATCCCCATTAGACTGTGCATCAAGGGTTACAGGTGCACGCCAGAAGTCATCTACACCTAAGTTCAGGCGCGAGATATCGCCGCGATTGAGTTGGACCAAATTTGGAACCCGGAACCCTTGGCTCCAAGCACCGCGAACATTCAGCCACGAGATCGGAAACCAAGAAAGCGCCACTTTTGGCTTGATCGCACCGTCCTCAAGATCGTCAAAATATTCGCCGCGTGCGGCCAACTGCAGGGTTAGGCTATTGGGGAACAGCCCGTCACCTTCGAGCAATGGGATAAACATTTCGCCAAAGGCCGAGTAAACATTTCGCTTTCCGGTGGAGTCATTCGTCGGGCTAACCCCAACGACGTCCGAGCGGCCTGACACATTGGCATTATTGAAAATGATCGTTCCATCAAGACGAGGATCGCGATCTTCAACATATTTTTCATAGCGCCATTCTGCCCCAAAGGCTGCCCCAATTGGACCTGCCCAGCCTTTGAAGAGTTCATCGGTGCTGACACGGAAATCCCCGGTTGCAAGGACGGTCTCGCCTACATTGATGCTGGTAATGCGAACCCTGTCCCATTGCGCGGCTGTATTGGCATTCGCACCACCAAATGGATTGATTGCGTCGGATGTCGAGCGCGCGAGTTCCGCTTGCAAAAGTGTCTTGGAAATCCGGTTATTTTCGCTGTCCGTTGTCTTGTTGCTGGAATAGCCGAAGGCACCTTCCCAATCCCAATCATTCCAATTCCCCTTAAGGCCAGCCAAAGCTCGCCACGTGGTCGTCTCGGTGGCAATGTTACGTAGGCCCAACTCAATCGGTCGCCATTGCTGAATCAAAACATCAAGGCCAGCCGTAGGCACATCTGTTGTGTTAAGCCCGGCGATCCGGTTTGGTGAACCGACCGCACCAAATGGGTTCCAGAAATTGGTTTTAGGCACAATGAGGAATGCTAATCCTGAATCCATTGGCTGGGTTGCACGCGAACCTGCCGTCTCAGCTGTGTAAAAGAGGGCTTCAGCAAACCCCTCCATCGTATCGGAGAAGTCATGCTTTACTAAACCGTAGAGGTTGATCCGATCGATTTCGGTCAGGAGTTGGCGGCCCAACGCTTGCTCAGAATTGAGCACAAGATTCACGCCCTCATTGCGGGCGTTATTTGGCTGAAGCGCGTTGAAGTCATACCGTAAGCCGACGTCTAATGTGCTATCATCTAGGCCCACACACCCCTGTCCGCCGCGATTGCCAAATTCCTGCAATGTACCCGCAAATCCGCATGGCTGGATGTGAAACACGCCACCCGTATTAGTCAGGTTTGTGGTGCCGCGACGCACCCGGCGCGCCAGAAATTGGGTACCATCTGCGTTAAATGCACCGGCGACAAATTCGCCAAACGGGGAAGCAGATGAGGTATTTCGGAAGTCAGTGTTTGCGGTTGCATAGGGGCTTGAGCCCAAGAATGCGCGCTTATCGACGCTTTGAAATTGGCCTCCCAATTGTGACGAGTAGAGCGGGTCTCTATGATACCAAGACCCAATTGCGAGCACCCGGGTCTTGTCGCCATTAAAGCCGAATCCGTGCGCGATATCGGCACTGAATTCGCCATGATCTGCCGTCCCTAATTGTGAAGCTCTGAAACTGACACGGGTTTCATCAAAGTCGGTTGTGAGCAGTGTGTTGACCACACCGGCTGTTGCGTCCGAACCATAAAGTGCTGAGGCGCCGTCACGTAGCACTTCGATCCGGTCAATACCGGCGGAGGGAAATGCATTGACGTTGGTCACTTGGCGGGGCGTCGAGCCGATATCTTGGTTGACGGCATGGGCTGCAATCCGGCGACCATTGAGCAGGATCAGCGTGTTGCCTGTCCCTAACCCACGCAAATTCACGGTTGCAATATCCCCGCGCGCATCATTGGGACCATCCGCCGCCCCATTGATCTCGAAAGATCCTGCCTGGGCTAGGTTCTCCATAAGCTCACCCGTGGACGCCTGACCTAAAGCCTCGATCTGGTCACGGCTGATTGTCGTGACAGCAACCGCACCGCTATCCGAAGCTGCCTTAATGCGCGTCCCAGTAACAATGATTGTTTCGGCAGCTTTCTCGGGCTCCGCCTGAGGCGCTTGACCTTGTGGGGTTTGTGCAAACGCCTGACCAAATAAGGCCGTGAATAAGGCCGTGGTTCCTAAAAGGCCTGGTAGGTTTTTCATTTTAGCTCTCCCCATGTTTTGTTTTTTCAGTTTAGTCGATATCAATGGTCGCCGGATTTAAGTTGTTTGCCTTAGCGGTACTTTCCAAGCTTGGCTGTGAATTACTTGTTGAAGATAGCGCTTGCTTTAGCTGGGCCTCATCCAAAGCGCCTTCCCAACGCGACACCACAATGGTTGCAACCGCGTTGCCCATCAGGTTCGTCAAAGCGCGGCACTCGCTCATGAATCGATCAATCCCCAAGATCAGCGCCATGCCAGCTACTGGGACCGAGGGTACAACCGACAAGGTCGCTGCCAAAATCACAAAACCGGCACCTGTTACGCCCGCTGCCCCTTTGGAGCTGATGGCCGCTACGCCAATCAAAAGCAGTTGGTCATGCAGCGAAAGATCGATACCAACAGCTTGGGCAATGAAGGTTGCTGCCAAGGTCATATAGATGTTGGTGCCGTCCAGATTAAAGGAATAGCCCGTCGGCAAAACGATGCCGACCACTTCTTTCCGGCACCCTGCCCGTTCGAGCTTTTCCATCAAGGTCGGCAACGCGGCCTCAGAAGAGGAAGTCCCAAGCACAAGCAGAAGCTCGTCCTTGATATAGCGGACGAGTTGGAAAATGGAGAACCCAGCCAATCTCGCAATCAGGCCCAGCACGATGATTACGAACAACAGCGAGGTGACGTAGAACGTCATGATGAGCGAGCCGAGGCTGATCAGGCTTGCCACGCCAAACTTGCCAATTGTGAAGGCCATGGCACCAAAGGCACCAATGGGTGCCAGTTTCATCAACATATGAACCAGTTTGAAAACGACTTGGTTCGCAGCCTCCAACACAGTCAAGAGCGGCCGGGCGGGCTCGCCCACGGCGGCAATGGCGATCCCTGTTAACACCGCAATCAACAGGACTTGCAAGATTTCGCCTTCGGCCAGAGCACTAATCGGCGTCTTTGGAATGATGTTCATGACAAAGCCTAAGAGGCTCTGCTCATGCGCACGTTGAGTGTAATTCTCAACGAGCTTCCCATCGAGTGTCGCAGGGTCGATATTCATGCCGGCACCTGGTTGGACCAAATTGCCAACAATCAAACCAATGACGAGCGCAAAGGTAGAGACGGCCAAAAAATAGGCCAGAGCTTTACCAAATACGCTACCGATCTTATTGACTTGCGACATGCCGCCTAGGCCCGTCACCACGGTCAGGAAAATGACTGGAGCAATGATCATCTTCACCAGATTGATGAAGGCATCCCCAAGGGGCTTTAAGCTTGCGCCAAAGCTCGGGAAAATCGCGCCAATGGCAATGCCAAGGACAACAGCAATCACCACTTGGGTATAAAGTTGCTGGTACCAAGCCACTGGCTTAGAAGTGGTGGCATTAGACCCGCTCGCAATTGGTTGGCTGATGGCCAAGGCATTTCCCCATAGATTTATCGAGTGACTTAACGCCAGAGTTATTAGGAGAAATTTAGCCACATTTTTTAGGGACGTAAAATTCAATCCATCGAAATTTTAATGCATTTAAATCATTATCTTAGTTGGTTTCCGCCAATGATACGTGCGATTTTCCGCACTATGGCGTTGCTAGTTGTGTGATTTTCCGCCACCACGGATGAAACGCCGGTGCGGGCTTGGGGAACGCGCGAATGGGAAAACCGACTTCGAAGCTGGTTGTAGCCGCAACCCTTGTGGCAGGTTTCCTGCTGATTTCGGCCAGCTTTGTGGTCTCCGATAACATTGCCCGCAATCGTGCGGTGGTGGAGGCAGGCAAGCGTGGCGACGTTTCCGCTGAGCTCCTCGCTTCGGCCCTAGAGCGGGAACATGAACGTTTTCGCTTGGCAACGCTGGTGCTCGCCCAGGATGCTGATGCGCGCGCGGTCCTCGCAGGCGCTGATGGCGAAAGGCTTGGCGCCTTTAACAAGAAACTCGAAGCGCTCAGTCGCGACATGGGGGCTGCAGCCATCTATCTCCTTGACCTAAACGGACTCACGCTCGCCTCGAGCAATCATACCAGACCCGAGACGTTCGTTGGACAGAATTACGGCTTCAGGTCCTATTTCCGCGAAGCTATTCGCAAGGGACATCATGAGCAGTTCGCTCTTGGTACCGTATCCCGTCGGCCAGGCCTCTATATTGCGCGCCAGCTTCAATCCGGTGGTAAACCTATTGGCGTCATCGTCTCCAAAGTTGAGTTTGACAATCTAGAAGCCGAATGGCGCAAAGCTGGGGTGACGGTATTTGCGACCAATGCCAATGGCGTCATTCTGATTACCAGCCGGGGCGAGTGGCGGTTTAAGACGGTCCAACCTTTGAGCAAAGCAACTCAGAACAAAATGCTGCGCGATCTCGACTATGGGCCCAACCCGCTCGAGGTGCTGCCGATTTATCAACTAAGTCAAGTTGGTGCCATCAAAGACGCCAACATCGCGTCAAAGAAATATGCTGAGGCCGTGAAACAGCTCGCCAATGACTGGCAATTGCATGTGCTGACGGAGACCCAAGAGAGCATTCGTGCCGCGGTTGCATCCAGTCGGATCAGTGTGCTGGCCAGCTTGCTCGCATTGTTCGCTCTGGGTCTTGCGATGGTGTATTTACGTCGTAGTGCTGCCTTTAAGGCGGAGCGCAATCTCGCCATCCAACAGCGCGACATGAGCGAGCGATTGGTGCAGCTCAATAAACTTGCGGCTTTAGGCCAAATTGCTGCAGGCGTTGGCCACGAGATCAACCAGCCTCTGGCTGCCATCTCTGCCTATACCAGTAATGCCGTCACCTTTTTAGATCGTGGCCAGACTGATAATGTCCGCGACAATCTGAACCGGGTGATTGGCTTGGCCTCCCGCATTGGCACCATCACCGCTGAACTCTTGGGGTTTGCCCGTAAAGCGACAGGGACCATAACGGCTGTTAGCCTCAACAAAGTGATCGAAGGTGCGCTTCTCTTACTGCGCGATCGGATCGCGACTTTAAATGCGGTCGTGCATCAACCAAAAGATGATGCCCTCGTCCAAGCTGAGGCCGTGCGTCTAGAACAAGTGTTGGTCAATCTGATGGCTAATGCCCTAGACGCAGGACAAAGCGGTGTCGAAATCGACCTTTCGATTGAGGTGAAGGATGGCTTTGTTGAGTTGAAGGTCGCCGACAATGGCCCAGGCCTTTCGATGGAGACACGCAAAACCTTATTTCAGCCCTTCTCCACAACCAAGCGCGATGGGCTCGGCCTTGGCCTAGTGATTTCGCGGGACATTATGGCGGACTTTGGCGGCGACCTCGTTGCTGCCACCCCAGTACGGGGCGCAGCCTTTATCATGCGCTTAAGGCCTGTTTCATGACGTCTGTAAGGCCAGATTCCGTTCTTCTGATTGATGACGAAACCGACGTTCTGAACGCGCATGGGCAAAGCCTAGAACTGGCCGGGTTCAAAGTGCATGCGTTCACCTCTGCCGAGGCAGGGCTGGCGGCTTTCACAGACAGCTTTGACGGTATAATCATCTGCGACTTACGTATGCCCGGCATGGATGGGCTTGAGCTCTTTCGCCGTGTGAAAGAAATCGACCCCGACGTGCCGGTCATCTTAGTCTCCGGCCACGCCGACATTGCAACAGCGGTCAATGCGGTTCGCCAAGGTGCTTATGACTTTTTATCTAAGCCATTTTTGCCTGAACAATTGGTGCTGACCGCGCAACGGGCTCTGGAACGTCGCGCCTTGACACTGGAGGTTAGGCATCTGCGCGATACGCGGCCAGATGTTGATGAAGGTGGGCCGCTTTATGGCATGTCCAGCGCCATTACGGCCTTGCGACGAACGATTGCCCAAGTGGCCGAAATCGATGTGGACATCTTGATTGAAGGTGAAACGGGTACTGGGAAAAGCTTGATTGCGGCGATGCTGCATGCACAAAGCACGCGCAGTCGGCGGCAGATGGTCACGATCGACTGTGGCGCACTGCCTGACGCTTTGCTGGACGAGGAATTATTTGGTGTTGCCCAAGGAGCTTATCCTGCAGCTTATAAGACGCGCGTCGGACGGCTAGAATTGGCCCATCGGAGCACACTCTTTCTAGACGCGATTGATGCCGCGCCGATGAGGGTGCAACAAAAATTGCATCGCGCCTTAGAAGTGCGCGAGGTTACTCCGTTGGGGGCCAACCAGTCCCGCCCGTTTGACGCACGCATTGTGGCCGCCAGTTCCACCCAACTGACAGAGCGTGTGCAAGAGGGTAATTTCTTTCCAACATTGCTTTTCCGCTTAAATAGCTTGACCCTCAAAATACCGCCCTTACGCCAGAGACGGGAGGATATCCCCCTCCTCTATGGCTTGTTCCTCGATCAAGCCGCCAAGCGCTATGGCCGTAAACCTGCCACGCTCACCCCAGAGGTTTACCGCTATTTGAGAAGCCATGACTGGCCCGGAAATGTGCGAGAGCTGCAGAACTTTGCCGAACAGAATGTCCTGGGTCTCTGGGATGGGAAATTGGCGTCAGCGCGCCTGGATCAAAGTCCAACATCGGATAAACTTAAGACGCGGGTAGCAGAGTTTGAGAAGGCGTTCATTGAACAGACCTTGCAAGAGGTTGGAGGCGATATTCAAACCGCCATCGCCTCGTTGGGCCTGCCCCGCAAGACCTTCTATGACAAAGTAAAGCGGCTAAATATCGCTCTGAGTGACTTCAGAGTGCGCCCATAGCCCCATCTGGAAAAACCCAGTGGGGGTGCACCTGTAGAGGGGCCGGGGCGCGTGGTGTGCGCCAAATAGGGTGGGCCAGATTAACGGACTGGCCCGGAATAGGACGCAAACCATGCGCCCCGGCTAAGATAAGTACGCGTGCCCAAGGGAAGATCATGAGCCCTCCTCTGTGGTGTCATTTCCCCCGCCTGTACATGAAGACCTTTTAACGAGTGGGTTTAGAACTCATTCAAGGAGATCCCGCGAGTTTTGTTTC
>VYLR01000090.1_pt1 | contig 47884 bp, 36 predicted proteins | sample 5114291 | NCBI WGS metagenome assembly VYLR01 (sample SAMN12291774, study PRJNA351875) | freshwater metagenome | isolation source: freshwater lake | place: USA: Michigan, Lansing Lake | collected 2013-08-14 | reverse complement strand
TCAATTTCTCAGAACAAATATCTGAAAAATTTTTAAAATGCCTTGCTTTGCTTGCCCCGTAAGCGATTGAAGACAGACAAACAAGGAATCAAACTAGAGAATGAAACAGCCCTAGGGCAAGGGGGGGTAAGATACCTGCCAAGAATAAAGAAAAATGGTATTAGAAGAGGCTGGTGACTACTAACCACTAACCACTATTCACTAACTAAGGTCATCAGTTTTAAGTAATATTATTCACCGATCACTGATTACTGATTGCTGATTACTGATAACTGAAAGATCTCCCCACATCTCCTATATCTCCCACTTCCTAAGATAAATAAAGATGAATCAGCTTAAAACTGTTACTTTATTGGGTTTACTAGCCGGTTTGCTTGTCGCTATTGGCTACGCGATCGGTGGTCAGGGTGGTGCTTTAATTGGTTTAGTAATCGCCGCTATTACTAATATCGGTTCTTGGTACTTCTCCGATCGCATTGCTCTGGCCGCTTACCAAGCCCAACCGGTCAGCCGCCAACAAGCCCCCGAACTCTACCAAATGGTGGAAAACCTCTCTCGTCAAGCCAATATTCCCACGCCGCAACTCTATATCGTCCCCACCCCCGCCGCTAATGCTTTCGCCACCGGCAGAGATCCCGAACACGCCGCGGTCGCCGTTACCGAGGGCATTTTAAACTTGCTGCCCGCCGACGAATTAGAAGCAGTTATCGCCCACGAATTAACTCATGTCCGTAACCGGGATACCTTAACCCAAGCTGTTGCGGCTACTGTTGCCGGGGCGATTTCCTACTTGGCCAGAATGCTGAGTTATGGTTTCCTGTTTACTGGCAATTCTCGCCATCGTCAAGGGGGCAATCCCATCGGTTTACTACTTACCATCTTTCTGGCCCCCCTTGCCGCCACTGTGATTCAGATGGCTATCTCTCGTACCAGAGAATTCGAGGCCGATGCTGGTTCCGCCCGCTTGACCGAGAATCCCGAAGCTTTAGCCCGGGCTTTAACCCGTTTAGAATCGATCGGTCGTCAAATGCCCTTAAATGCTAATCCTGCCTTTGAACCGCTGTTAATTAGCAGTCCTTTTTCGGGGCAGTTTCTGGCTAATTTATTCGCTACCCACCCATCCACCGAGGCAAGAATCGAAAATTTGCGTCGCATTCAACAGGAATTATTAACCTGATCCCGTTCTTAATTTTTAGAGGTCATCTAATGATAAGCTATCAGAGATAATCCCCTCTTTTTTGCTTTTTCTAGCTTGGTATAAAACCGTGATCAACTCTGAAGAAAAAAGACCGACTTGGGACGAATATTTTTTAATGATCGCTAAATTAGCCGCCACCAGATCCACCTGTTTAGCTTTTCCCGTCGGTGCGGTAATTGTCAAAGATCGGCAGGTTTTAGCTACGGGGTACAATGGTTCCCCATCGGGAACGGTTCATTGTACTGCCCAGGGTTTTTGTTATCCCGGTTTGGGAACCTGTCGAGAATCCGGAGAAATTCCCTCTCGGGCAATTCATGCCGAAGCTAATGCGATCGCTCAAGCGGCTAAACACGGTATTTCTACCCAAGGGGCCAGTATCTACGTTACTTTAGAACCCTGTATTTCCTGTTTAAAACTAATTATTTCTTCGGGAATTAAAGAAGTTTTTTACGAAGCGGATTTTAATAGTGGGACAAAAGCCATGTTAAGGGATTCTTTTCTAGAAACGGGGATTATTAAATATAAAAAGATTTATTTATCAGCAGAAATGGCTAGTCATGCGGCCTTATTTTTATTAAATCCCATTTCGATCGATCTCAGGTAGTTCTCGTCATGAGGCTAATTAGCAGCAAAACTCTCTAAGCTGTTGACTATCTAAAATTACTCGTTAAGACTGCACCAGAGTGCCAGAGTTGGGAGCAAGGAGAGAAAGTTCGAGCATTTGTACTAAAATTCTCGATACACAGTTTTAAGGCATTACAGCTTACACAATTATGGCTTTAAGTCAATACCCTTTACAAAACTTGAGAAATTGCCTCACAAAAAAATGTCACCTTTAGCGGCTTTTTTTGGGGAGGGGAATCAATACAGTCCCCTGATTGTCTTGGTTTTCCGTTGATTTGAGGTTTAACGCTTAAACTAAGCCCACAGCATACCACGATCATACCATATTAATAAATTTAGGCAATCTCAATTTAGAGCCAAATTTTGGCAAATTCTGGGAAAACTTAGATATTGTAACTTCATTGTTACATTTAACTAATTGGCTAAAATATTTAAATATTTTAATTATTTATCTATAAAGTTATAATTTTTACTTATTCTTAGCGACTGATTAACTAGGGTTGGGCAAAAAAGCTTGTAAGCTATATTTGAAATCAGTCGAATCGGTAAGGAATAATCGATCTTCAGTAACTGGATTTAGGGATATGATCGGGCTGTATTAGCCTAGACTAACACAGCCGAAAGTTACCTTTTAAATGTCCAAATCCGTAAGATTTAAACGTGATCCGTGGGTTTCGATAAATTCTCGCCGGGGGGCAACTCGATCGCCCATAAGAATCGTAAATAATTCCTCAGCTTTGGCTGCGTCTTCGATTTCCACCCGTTTTAAAGTGCGAGTTTCGGGATTCATGGTAGTATCCCAAAGTTGTTGGGGCATCATTTCTCCTAACCCTTTAAAACGTTGGATTGTATAGTTAGCATTAGAGGGAAATTCCGCTATCTTTTGCTGTAATTCTCGATCGCTATAGCAGTAGGAATGATTTTTACCGCGTTCCAATTTATAGAGAGGAGGACAGGCGATATATACATAACCTTGGTCAATTAAATTCTTCTGATAACGATAGAAGAAAGTTAACAACAAAGTTCGAATATGCGCGCCATCCACATCAGCATCAGTCATTAAAACAATGCGATGATAGCGCAATTGTGAGGGATCGAAATCTTCTCCTTTAATTCCTAAACCGAGGGCCGTAATCAAGGATTGAATTTCCGTATTTTTGTAGATTTTGGCATCATCGGTTTTTTCGATATTGAGGATTTTTCCCCGCAGAGGTAGAATCGCTTGAAAACGACGATCTCGCCCCTGTTTGGCACTGTTATGGACGAAAACACCGGAAGCAAGGGCAAAGTTATGGGTGTGAGGAACCTCGATATCATAGACATCGAATCTTGTTTCTAATCGCTTGATCGCCACGACTCGATGATTGTAATTAGCCACCGCTTCTAAGGCTTTATTTTTATCACCATCAAAGTAGCGATCACAGAAAGAATCAAATCGCAATATTGATTTATCCCGCGTCTGAAGCCGATATTTTTGATAAGCTTCCAAATCAATATAACCTTGATCGATCTCAATTTGTTTTAAGGTCGCTAGGGTTTTTTGATAGTAAGTTTTCTTGATTGTGTTAATTCCCTGCCAACGATTATACCCATCAGCGATCGCATGAGTGAACAACCAAGAATCGGAAGCGGGATTCCAGACCATTTCATAACCGTTAATGGTGATTCCGGGGTCATGAAGAGCGGACAATTTCCGATACAAAGGCATTAAAGCATCTTCTGGAGTTAAAGCCGCAGCAGGTTTATAGCTACCATCTCTTAACAGGAAAAGATGGTCAGGAGTACAAATAATCGCTTCACCATGATCGAGAGTAATTTTAATTACTTCTGCGTCTTTTTTGGTGATGCGGGCATTAATAACTCGTTCAACCCCGATCGTGCCATTGTCACGAATGGTATAACAAAAATGTTCCTTTCCTTGGGCTTGTTCGGTCACTAGCTGTTTAAAACTGAGGTTGCGTCCATCGACAAGGGCGATTTCTGTATCACCATGAAAACAACCGCCGGCGCTGTCACCTTCGACGATGTAAATTTCTGACCTTTCTGGGTCTCTTTCGCTACAATCAGCCAATTTACCAGGTAAAGGTGAGGATTCCAGGACCGATTTCCGTCGTACTAAGTCCCGGGCCCGACGGGCCGCTTCCGCCGCTTTGTACGCTTGTACTGCTTTTTCGATAATCGTGTCGGCCACTTGGGGATTTTGTTCTAAGTATTCGTTGAGAGTTTCCCCCACCAGGGAATCAACAATACCCCGCACTTCGGTGTTACCCAATTTGGTCTTGGTTTGTCCCTCAAATTCCGGTTCGGGGACTTTTACGGAAATAACGGCGGTTAAACCCTCGCGGACGTTTTCCCCCGCTAGATTAGGCTCGTTTTCTTTAATTTTATTGCGTTTACGAGCGACATTATTTAAAGTACGGGTCAGAACTGCTTTTAATCCTTCTAGGTGAGTTCCCCCGTCAATAGTGCGGATATTATTAGCAAAACCGAGAATATTGTCGCTATAGGCATCTATACACCACTGAAACGCCACTTCGATATTAATTCCGTTCCTTTCCCCCGATACATAGATAATATCTTTGTGCAGGGTTTCTTTTTCCCGACACATATAAGCGACGTATTCTTTAATACCCCCCTCATAACAATAGGTTTCGATGTGGGGTTCTTCGGGACGGTAATCGCTAAAGGTGATTTTAACACCCGCATTTAAGTAGGCTAGTTCTCGTAAACGTCCGGAGAGGGTACTGTAATCAAATTCGATGCCTTGGCTAAAAATTTCGGTGTCTGGCAGGAAATTAACCCTAGTTCCCGTTTTTTCCTCTTGACTGGGACTGCTGACCAATTCTGTGACGGGGATACCTCTTTCGTAGCGTTGGATATGTACTTTATGATCGCGCCAGACGGTGACATCGACCCATGCGGAAAGAGCATTAACGACGGAAATCCCGACTCCGTGTAATCCTCCCGACACTTTATAGCCACCACTGCCGAATTTACCGCCGGCATGAAGTATAGTGAGAACGGTTTCGAGGGCAGATTTACCCGTGGTGGGGTGGACATCGGTGGGAATACCCCGGCCATCGTCGGTGACGCTGACGGAACCATCGGCCTTGATATCCACTTCGATATGAGTACAGTAACCCGCTAGGGCCTCATCGATCGAGTTGTCCACCACTTCATAGACTAAATGATGTAGTCCCCGCGGCCCGGTCGTACCGATATACATCCCCGGCCGCTTCCTGACTGGTTCTAACCCTTCGAGAACTTGTATCTGTTCCGCGCCGTAGTTACTTGTCATAAAATTTCCCTGAAAAGGCTGTGATCCCTGATTGAACCTAAATGAATAGCAAAATCTTCAAAAATTATAGCACATAAGGGTTAAAGACTGCTTAAATGCCTTTAGGGAGAATTTTTTATTGGGGTTGGGGTGTTGGTCAGTAATCAGTGAGCAGTAATCAGTGAGCAGTAAACAGTAAAAAGGCAGCTGCGAGTTTGTCCCTTAATACTATTCACTGAAAACTTACACCTGATAACTGATAACTGATAACTGATAACTGCTCACTGCCAATTACCGATCAATAGTTTCTAGATAATGTCATCCTCAAATTTATAACCGACACCGACTACAGTTTTGATAAAGATCGGATTAGCAGGATCGGGTTCTACTTTTTTGCGTAAGCGTCGGATATGGGTATCTACTACCCTTTCATCGCCAAAAAAATCATTCCCCCAGAGATTATCGATTAATTGGGTGCGACTCCAGACGCGATTGGGATAACTGACAAAGGTAGCTAATAAATTAAATTCTAAGGTGGTTAAATCGAGGGTTTCCTCGGGCATTCCCTCCAATTTACGAACAGCAGAATGTTGATCTAAGTCGATAATAAAATGACGGCTGCGATGGATTTGCTGGGGTTGACTATCGTGTCTTAAACTACGTCTTAATAAGGCTCTCACGCGAGCGGTTAATTCCCGGGGACTAAAGGGTTTGACCATGTAATCATCGGCTCCCGTAGATAGGCCGATAATGCGATCAATTTCTTCTCCCCTAGAGGTTAACATGAGAATATAGGGGTCTTTTGTCCCGGGTTTTTGGCGAATTCTAGCACACAATTCTAGTCCGTCTAATTCGGGTAACATTAAATCTAAAATAACTAAGTCTGGTTGCTTTTGATAAAATAGTTCTAGTCCTACCCTACCATTATAAGCCAGATGACAAGTAAAGGACTCCCGCTCTAAAGTTTGCTCAATCAAATGGGCGATTTCAATTTCATCTTCGATAATAACGATATCCATAAGTAAGTAGTTATAATTTAATTGAAGATAGATTTTGCCTTTGATCCCCCCTGCCCCCCTTAATAAGGGGGGTGCGGATGCCCCCTGCTCCCCTTATTAAGGGGGGATCTGACAATTTTTAAAACCTACCTACTTAGGCATATTTTAACATATTAGCCATTCATTTCTTGCTCAGGGTTGAACATTGAAATAATTGTAATTTTTGCTCATTTTTTGGGGGGGAGAGTTGGCAGCTCTCCCGACTTTTGTGGACTGGGGACTTTTCAAGGCAAAGGGACAAACTGCTCACCGGAGGGAGTCGATCGCACTTGAATTAAGACCGGTTGACCAATGCGATCGCCAGTATTGGGATCAAAGCTAATTTTTCCGGTGGCCCCTGTTTGATGAAAATTGCCGGAGCGCAGCTGGGATTGTAGGCCCTGACGATGGGTATTTTCCCTTAAACCAGCAATAATCACCCGTGTAGCGTCAAAACTGGTGGCTGTGCGCCAACTAACTGGACCGCGCCACTGTTCCTGCATAAGATTGGCAAAAGTCTGGTTAACCGAGGGGTGCCAGGGTGCGGCAAGGGTTAAACCTTGGGCGTTTTTGCCGCCATCTTCGAGGGTGCGAATATTGTAGAGGGTGGGACTACTAAACAGAGGCAAACGCTGACGATTGGAGCGAATAACCTCAAAAACGGGATCGAGACGATCAACATGAGCGACGACAAATAGACCGTTAGCACCCCCAGAAATCGCCTGATTAAGAGCTTGATCGGCCTTAAAATTGGGGACACTCAGATCACAGACAATCGGCACAATTTGACCGCCTTTTTTCGCCACATTAGCCATCAACTCATCTTTAAAGGAAATATTATCAGGAGCTTGAGAATCGTAGCAAAAAGCAATTTTTCGGACTTTAGCAGTATTTACTATGTAATTTGCTAAGGTTTCCGTAATTTTGCCGTTAGAAGCCACCAGACGAAAGATATAATTTCCTGCACCAGAGAGATTATTAGCCAGGGAGGTGGGAGAAATCATCACCAAACCGCCTTTTTCGTAGATGGGAGCGGCGGCTAAACTGGCATCGGAGGCATTATGACCGATAACAGCGATAATATCGGGATTTTTGACTAATTCACCGGCTACCTCTTTCGATATCTGCGGCTGATTATCGTCATTAACCACGATAACCATCAGTTTTCTGCCGTTGATCCCTCCCTGTTGATTGATCTGGGTTTGTGCGCTGGCGACTCCTCGCAATATTTCCTGAGCGACGTTGGGATTAGTTGTAGCTGGCACAACAACGGCGATTTTAAAGGGATTTGAGCCAGTTTGCAGGTTGCTGAGATAAATTACGCTTTCGGGATCGTTGGGACGTTGAGCGAGGGATTTTTGCAGGAGTTGCTCTGCTTCTTGGTGATCACCTTGAGCAATGGCAGCGATCGCTGATTCTTTGATGGTGTTAGAATTAGTTTTGATTAGGAGATGATTGCCATAACTGATGCGGGGATTATTATCGGCTTTTGGGGCAAATATTGCCAATATTTGGGGAAAAAGAAACCAGCCGATCAACCCCAGTAAAACATAGGAAATTGGCGGTAAACCCGCTTTTTTGCCAGTCTTTGTCATCGCTTTACTCCTTAACTTTGCTGATTGAATTCGGCTAAACGGCGGTTAATTTCGTCATCAAGGCTTAAGAAATCGATTTCTTGAGCTAATTTCTCGCTATAGTTCTCGCTTAATTCACTATAGGCGTTTTCTTTTCGATAACGGTCTTTAATCGCTTCATTGGCATCCTCAAAGCGATCGCAGGAGGTATTGAGGTTGAGACTACTATCAAATTCGTTTATTTTACCTAAAGCCTCATTCATGGAACTAATCGCTTTTAAGTTGCTCATTTCTAACTTATAATGCTCGATTTTTTCCTGCTCTTTGCGAAGTTTTTCCTTAGCAGCAATGACCACTTTTTCGGCATTATCAACCCGATCTTTCATGGCGGGTAGAATTTTTTCTAGGGAGATAACCTTAACCATAGCCAGTCTTGCCGCTTCTTGAAGACCTTTTTTTTGAGCGGTGACAGCCTGTTGCAAGTAGTTTGTGTGTTCCTGTTTTTTTGCCTCGTATTGTGCTTGAGCCGATTGCTGGGCCGCTACTACTTTCGCCACCGATTCTGTCAATTCCGCTAGGGATTTTTGCATCAATTCTAGGGATTCTTTGGCCGATTCTACGGCAATTTTTCCGCCGGATTCGATAGGAATACCCCACAACCAATTCCAGATCGCAACGAGAGAATTTCCTGCCTTATCACCGATCAGCCAAAAAATCAAGGCTTTTGGGGTTAATTTTTTTAACAATTTCATGCCGTTTGTCTCCTAGAGGTGTTACCTGTTAATTAGGAGTGATGGCTAACTTTGATGCAGTGGGTAAGGTTAATTTTTGTAAAAAGTCTTGACAAGGATAGGAAGGTTTAGACTGGACCGGCAGATTTAATGGGAGCGAGGGGGACAAATTGACCATTTTTGACCTGTAGAATCAAGTTGCGGCGATCATCAGGATTATTATTCATGTTGCGGACACCATTCTCATCGAATCTAACAGTGCCAGTCATTCCTTCGATAGAAAAATCGTTTCTTAAAACTTGATTTAATGATTCTCGATCGAATTTTTGTCCTTGTTGGTATAACTGTCGCAAAGCGGTGAGGATAACTTTAGTCGCATCGTAGGCCATGGGAGTGCGCCAAACATTGATCTTATTTTGCCAAAAACTGTGGATATAATTATCTCGTGTGAGATCATACCAAGGCACGATGATAACTAAATTTTCTACTCCTTGTTTACCTTCTGCAAGGGTGAGATAACTTTGAAAAGTGGGGGAACCTAAAGTTACTAAGTTTAACTGTTCTGCGGGACGCTGCTTAAAGATATTAGCGGCTCTTTTCAGATCGTTAATATAGGGAGCAATCATGAGAATATTTACTTGATATTGAGCAATTTTTTGATAAATTTCCTGTTCATCTAAATTAATTTTTGGTTCGATATTGCAGTCAAAATCTTCATCTTTAACGAATTTTTGAAACTGCTGACCGAGAAGAATGTTTCTATATTTTTGAGCGAAGTTAGTATTATCCCCAGAGCGATTATCATAACAAATTAAATTAGTGGGGTTTTGGATAATTAGCTTGTCAGTTTGTTCGCGGATATATTCACTTAAGCTTGTGGCAAAAGTTTCCATCTCAGGAACCATTTTATATATATAGTCATTGCCAGAGATTTTCGGGGAAAAGCTCGTAGGGGATATGGCAACAATTTTCCCTTGCACATAGATATCTTTGGCCGCTTCACTAGCAGCAGAAGCATTATGACCAACCACTGCTATGATTGACGGATCTTTAACAAATTTTTTGGCTCGATCTTCGGCATCTACGGCGCTATTATTATCATTAGCGACCACTACCTGTAGAAAGTGAAAATCGGGGTTTTTGGCCTGTTCATCGTTTAACTCCTGTTGGAATAAAGCAATACCTCGTAAAATTTCCTGAGCAGTTTCTGGATTATTACCAAGAGGAACACTGGTGGCAATTTTTAAGGGATTTTTGTCTTGAATTGCCGCACGAGCGTTATTATAATAGATGCGAATCTCTGGATTATTGGGCAAGCGATCAAGGGATTTTTTAAAAAGCTGAATTGCTTGTTTATATTCTTGGTTTTTAAAAGCTTTTCTTCCCTGTTCAAGACTATTATCTTGTCGGTTTGTCTCTAATAATATTTCTTCACCTAAGCTGATTTCTAGGTCTTTACTAGCATCATTGGAAAATACTCCTAGCACATATAAAACTGATAAAGTTACCAGAAGACTTAAAATAAATAACAGAGCTTGTTTCCAGCGACTAGATAGACGTGAAGGCCAACTTTGCTCATCATTATTTTGGTGATTTTCCTCCGTATTTTCAGGGGTTAAAGGTAAAATTAACGGTGGTTCTTCAGGATTTTCTATCAAACGAGGCAGCAAAGAAGAACTAGCAGCATCCACCTCAAATTCATGTAATCTTAATTCTTGTCGAGCGATTGTTAAGGATTCTTGTAGGGATTTATGTTCAAGAAAATTGGGAAGAAAAACTTCTAGAAATCTCAAAGCAACCCGCACAGCTATCGGTTCTTTCATAACAATAATATGGGGTACTCTGATCTTAGCCAACTGACGACCAATACCTAACCCATCGCAGGAGTTACAGATAACAAGTTTTAATCCTTTTTTAACAGCTATTTCTAGGGAATTCCTTAAGTTATGTTCAGGAGATAAAGCCGTATCATTATCAATGATAAAAACTCCATCGTGACCGTCGCTACTGGTTTGACTATGACCTAAATAAACTACAATATCCCATTGATTTTCGATCAACTCATTGTGAATACTTTTCGTTGAAAGAGGAACTTCTGAACTAGGACTTAAGATTTGCATAAAAATCTTATCTGGGTTTCCTAGTACCGTTTGCAAACTGGATAAACACACGGAAGTATGCTCATTTCCGATGTCAATATTGCCCAAAATTACTAAAACCTTAATCGGAGAAGTAAGGTTAATTAGTGGTGGATTTCTCTGGATAGTAAGAGCAATTTCCAAATCAGGAAACCATTCGTGTAAAAAATTCCAACACTCCCAGGGAATTTGTTGTAAATCAAAGTGGGTAGTTTGGATAAAAAATCTGACTTCTGACTCAGTACCTATATGGAACAAGATACGATTTTGTATCGAACTCAGATAACTAGAATTTAGCCATGTATTTAAGCTATCTCTTAAAGTTTGAGTAGCTTGTCTCAGTTTGTCTCTAGGATCACCCACCGCTGCATGGGTGATCATACTATGGGGAACGGTAATTCCTAAACTGGGTTGACTTTTTACCCAATGATAATAAGCTCGACGATAATTTTGCAAAGCATCAGCAATGTCAAGGTTAGGGACTAATTTACCCTCGGCAAAAGGCGCTATCAAGAGATGATTGTCACGAATTTCTAGAGTGACGGAAAATCCCGTTTCAAAATTTCCCTCCCCAATTTTCAGAATCACAACTCTGCTCATGTCTTTACCCTTGACATTTTCTGCTATCTCTATTAAATACTAAACTGCTCGGTAATGCTACTGTCCCCTAAGCTTAGGTTAACATTAAAGCGATCATCGGCATCAGCTAGAAAATAAAGCTGCAGATAGCTATCTAAGGGTTTCTCCCTTGCTATTGCCTCTAAACTGGGGATTAATTGGCCTATTTCATCGCTAATTTGCAAAGATAAACCGGGGGGTAGCTTGGCAAAATTGTCCATGGCATAGGCACGAATTAAGACAGCAATTCTCTGGTCACTGGTCGATAAAACTCCCACCATTAAAGCGATTTTATAACCCATTAATTGACTACCCACATCGAGCATTTTACGGATAGCAGCATTGGGATAATGGGGATCGATATTCCAGAGATATTCGGCCGCTTGCCAGCGAATAGTTTCATCTTGGGTTTGATGTTGCAGTTTTGCTAAAGCTTCCTGTGGGGTTAAATGTTCCCAAAATTCCACCTCTTTTTGACTAGCATACAGTTGTCTAATTTCTCGCTGAATATCTTTCGGAGATTCTTGGCCGCTGATTTTTTCAGCAGCCAACAAAAACCCTGGATTAATTGGACGATAATTGTCGATAGTGCTGAGGATTTCCTGCCATTTATCGCTAATAATTCCCTGCAACCATTGACTAAGTTTAGTGGGGATTACCTCTAAACGCTGCTGATAAAGTTTTTCTCGCCATTGTTGATTATTCAACAAAGCTAACCACTGCTGAAAACTAACATCTAATCTCGGAGAATAGGGTGAAACTTGACCTAACTTTTTAATTAAATTTTCTGCTGTTGCTGGCGATAAGTTTGCTAAAGATTCGAGTTTTCCTTGTTCACTCTCTCCCTCTAAACAACTCTGCCAAAGAATATCTAAATCATCAATCATTTGCTCACTATCCAAATAATATTGATGGTAAATTGGATCGTATTCTGCGAGATTTTTAACATCTTTTCTGGATATAAAACCCCAGATATTGAGGAATTTTTCTGCTAAATCTACCTGCACCCCTAGATAAAAATCCGCCGCTAAATCGGGAATATCAACCCATTCTTGCTCTATTGTCAATCCCTCAATGTCAATAGTTTGACTGGGAATAGTAGTCACTTTTTTATCTTGAATTTGCCAAGTAAACCCGTTAATAAACTCCCAAAGATACTGATGGTTTTCAGGTATTATTTGAAGGGAACAATCAAGATTATCTTTCAGCCAATTGCTTAAGCATATTTGGACTAAGTAATTAATCAAAGCCTGATTTTTGGCGGTTTGATTAGAGTATTGACCGAGAATAGATCGAGCTTGTTTAATCTCTGTTTCCGAAAAAGTTAGCCAAAGGGATTTCGGGTTAATTTGTTGCAAAATATCGAGGTTGACTTTCATGGTATCTCCTAACAGATTAGTTTTGAGTTAAGTAGGACTGACAAAAATATTCTAGATAAGCATCGATTTCTTGTTTTTGCCGAGATTCTAATTGAATCTCATTTAACAACTTAGGACAATCTTTGCCTTCCCTTGCACAGAGTAGCTGATAAACTTTTTTACATAATTGGGTTATTTCTCGACTAATAGTAGATGAATGAACTCCCAATCGATTAGCGATCTGTGCTTGCGTCATCTTTTGATGATAGTAACAATAGACAATCTGTTTAACTTCCTCCTCTTGAGTGATCAGTAAGTTCTTAATATCTTCCTGGATTTCTTGCTGTTGTAGTAAGTCTTGACTTTGCTTCTTGCTGGGGAGATTGTCCCAAAAGTAATTGCTATTATCGTCATAATTATTAGGCTCAAATTTAGAGTAAGGAGGATCGATATGATTACGCATTATCTCTCCTATTTGATTGAGTTTTGCTTGCACTTCCCCAATGGTGAGAATAACTTGCGGTTGTAACTGCTGTAGGCGATCGATTACCTGTTGCCAATCTTCCTCTTGCCACTTATCCAATGATCTAACAGAAGCTTTTTTAACCTCTCGAAAACAGTTAAATATTAGCAGGTGATTCTCGGTAAAGATACCCGATGTTCGTAAAACTTTTTGAATTTTATTGGCACTAAAAAGACTAACTATACCGAGATTAGTCCTGCCAATAGTTTTATACTCTCCTCGCAGGAAATTATAGAGAGTATTTCTCAATTTTTTGTCTGTCCATTTTTCTAAGATTAAGCGAAAAAATCCCGGTTGGGTCTTGTTATCCTGAAAGTTACCGTAAAAATTGCTAGGATTGTTGGTGATTGCCGTGGCAAGCAAATTCAGCAAATAGTAGAATAGGGTGTCATAATCAGCATCGATCCGATGGCCAACATTTTGATAGACCCTTTGCGTTACCATAGAGGAGCGATATTGTAAAAAAACCATCCAATGGGACTTGACTAATTGGTTATTAGGATCATTCTGTAACCATTGCCACAGATCAAGATACACCGCTTCCTCATTGGCCACGCTTCCAGCGATCGCATCGATCGATCTTCTTAATTGTGGCACTTCGTACCAGAAAACTCGATCGCCTTCAATGGCTTTAATAGTAGTATAAAAGTACCTAACGCTCATCTCTATCACCGGCTACAGGTATCTGATATCTGATTAGGTAAAAACCGAGGATTTTATGCAAGAGGAGCAAAGAAATTGAGCGATTGCCTTGCCAAGCGCACCTCTTTCTCTGACAATAGATGAGGGACTGATGAGAAATTATCAGTTATAGTGAGACAGCCTTAGCAAACCAGTACAAGACCCATAAATTCACTCTGAGCTGCCACAAATAGCCGTCATATCAACTTCTAGGACAAAAATTAGGAATGCGAGTAACTTTTACCGAAAATCAGGGTTTTAGAAAGGAATTGAATAAACGGGTTGATGCTTATTTTACCGAAAACGGCATCCCCACCAGAGATAATTTTGCCATGTACCTGAAGACGATCACGATTTTAACCTGGGTAATTGCCGCTTGGCTATTTGTGCTTTTTGGTCCAGATATCTGGTGGCTAAAAATTATCGGTTGCATGGTTTTAGGAGGAGGATTAGCAGGGATTGGTTTTAGCATTGGTCATGATGCCAACCATGGCGGCTATTCTAGTAAAAAATGGGTTAATTCTCTCCTTGGCATGAGCTACGATTATATCATCGGTGCTTCCAGTTATCTCTGGCGTTTTCGTCATAATTATCTCCATCATACCTACACCAATGTTTTAGGGTACGATGTGGAAATTCACGGCGATGGTATCGTGCGAATGACTCCCCATGCCGAGCATAAATGGTATCATCGTTATCAACATTTATTTATCCCGATTCTCTACGCTATAATTCCTATCTATTGGTCATTCTCCGATGTGCGCTCTATTCTCTTTGGTCATCGTTTTGGCGAGATTAAAATTCCTAATCCTAAACCGATCGATCTATTCGTTTTATTGAGCGGAAAAGTTGTTTATCTCTTTTGGTTTATTGGCATTCCTCTCTTAGTTGGTTATAGTCCCCTAGAAATAGCGATCGGTTTTCTCATTGCTTTTATGACCTATGGAGTGCTTGCCTGTCATGTATTTATGTTAGCTCACGTTTTGGAACCCGCCGAATTTATTCAACCCTCGGCAGCTAACCAAATCGAAGACGAATGGGCAATCTTTCAAGTGCGAACTACCGTAGATTTTGCTCCTAAAAATGCCTTTTTAAATTGGTATTTAGGGGGATTAAATTATCAAGTTGTTCACCATCTTTTCCCGCAAATTTGCCATATTCACTACCCCAAAATTGCCCCAATCTTAGCGGAAGTTTGCCAAGAATTTGGCGTTAATTATGCCGTTTATCCCACCCTGCGCGGTGCTTTAGCTTATAATTATCGTTGGCTCAGGCAATTAGGCAATAAACAAAGTAATTTCGATCTAAAATTAGCCAGCTAGAATCAGTTATCAGTTATCAGTTATCAGTTTTAAGTTTTAAGTTTTAAGTTTTAAGTGAATAGTATTAAGCGACAAGCTCGGAGCTGCCTTTTTACTGATTACTGTTGACTGTTTAATGTTTACTGATTACTGATTACGGCTCTCTTATTCTTTGTGTGATAAGTTTAACTTACATTATGATCGATCAGTCTTTGTGTCCTCTGTGTCTTTGTGGTTCCTTCCACTCACTCGCTAGGAGGAATGTATCTTAGAATACATTTTACCCACCAAACCTAAGAGAGCCTGATTACTGATTACTGTTTACTGTTTACTGATCACTGAAAAATGAACCTACCCAACTCGATTACCCTATCGCGACTCTTGGGACTGCCATTAATTTTATACTGGTTGCACCAAGGCACAGAAATCGATCGCTGGTTAAGTTTAATTATCTTTCTGATTGCTGCCAGCACCGATTGGCTCGATGGTTATCTAGCGCGAAAATTCAATCAAATCACCGAATTAGGGAAATTTCTCGATCCTTTGGTCGATAAATTGCTGGTTCTCGCTCCTCTTTTAGCTCTGATTGAAATGGATTTAATTGCTGCTTGGGGAGTATTTTTAATTCTTGCTCGGGAATTAGCGATCGCTGGTTGGCGCATTAATCCGAATTTAACAGGAAATAGCGACATAAAAGGGGCTAATTGGTGGGGAAAAAGCAAAACAGTCAGCCAAATTGTCGCTATCGCTCTCTTAATTGCTCCCTTGCCTTCTGAATATAACTTAATTTCTCAGTTCGCTTTTTGGCTATCAGTAACATTAACTTTAATTTCTGGGGTGATTTATGTCATACCCAGCCAAAAATTAACCCAAAATTGATAAAAACTTAACCATTAGCAATAATTCAGGAAACAAGCCTCGCAAACATGATTGCATTTTTTTTCTCGGTATATAATGATCGGAGGAAGACTGTCAAACTCTTCAAGTTCAAACATATCACTCAAAGAAAAAACTATGCCTATCACCATTTCTGCTCCGATTGGCTCCACCACGGGTTTTAATATCACGGCTCCAACAGCAACCACATCTCTAACAGCTTTTTGGACAGCTAATGCAACAAATATCAACCTAGCCGTTTCTATCCCTACCACAGTCACCGGTAGAAATCTTACTTCTTTAGGCAGATTTTCTGGACGTGCCACTTGGAGACTTCGCAACGGAGTCGGTCAGACTGACGTGGCGAGTGCTAACCTAACTGGTTATAATAGCTCTTTTTCACAAAATTATTTTCTTCCTGCCGGAACTGACACTTTCGTCTCCTCCACTTTTTTAGGAACCCATATCCTCGACTTTGGTGGTGGTCAAAGCTTTACTAAAGCAGAAAACACGGCTAATTCCAGTAACAGTATTGCCTCTTTGAGTGGCACTGAAAATTACGTCCTCAGAGGTGCCAATGGAAACGATACCCTAACCGGCAGCCCGCAAGCTGATACCCTATTCGGTTTCGACGGAGACGATATCCTGAGTGGTATCGGGGGAGCGGATTCCCTAGTTGGTGGCGCGGGAGCCGATAGCCTAGTTGGTGGACTGGGAGCCGATACCCTAACCGGTGGCGACGGAAACGATACCCTAACCGGTAACGGGGGAACGAATATCCTAGATGGTGGTAATGGTGCTGATACATTTGTATTTACCAATCAGGGTAATCAGACAGTTACCCAATTCATTACCAGTGACAATGATGTCTTTGCATTTACTGTTAGTGCTTACGGAGGCGTTCCAACAGCAGGTACGCTGCCAGTTGTTAGTACTGCGGCTGCTGCTGCCAATCTTTCTAGCAGTATCATTGTTGATACTTTTGATAATATCGAGGCCTTGGGGAATACTAAATCATCAATTCGTTTTGCCTTCGCCACCGATACAAAGACCCTCCTCTATGACGGTGACGGTGACTGGTCGACCTCCAACACCAACGTTGCGACAATTACCTCGATTACTGGTACATTAGTTGCTACTAACTTCGCCTTCATTTAACTTCCTTGTTTGAATAGACAGATACTGGGTGTGTTAGCCTTAGCTAAGACACCCTTATTGGGACTTAGGCGTTTTCGGTCAGCAAAAAAGGCTCAAACCATTACGGGACAAAGGGTTAACCTCGATTTATGATTTTCCTTGATCTATCTGGGTTTCAGCGATTGTGGGCTTCTCGAAGTAAATCCCAAGCGGGGATTGGAGTTGAGGCTTTTATCGATTTGTTTTTTGTCTAAGTCCCATTATTACTTTAAAGCAGTTATCTTAATAGTGAGGTACAAAGTCTCTGGTTTTAGGGAACTCTGGAACAGGCAATGGGAAAAGTAGCTAGGGTCTGCTGAATAAATCTAAAAACCTTGTTGGATAAGACTTTTGGACTTTTTTCCCCTCAAAAAGTGCCAGCCATTGCGGGGATCGGGGGGAAAATTCCTGGACTTTTTCCCTGAAAATTAGGTAGTTGACCACCTCAAAACTGGTAAAACCCCACACCCCACCTGCCCCCCCGATGTCGGGGGGGTTGGGGGGCCACACCCTGCCCCTAGGAAAAGCTTTTTGCCGCAAACCCTAGGTAGTAGTATTGGGATTAGTTTTGTGTAGTTATCGAAAATTTGGGTTAAAACCCCGTCCTTTTAGGACGGCTTTAAGCTACAATGGAAAAAGCGATAACCAAGCTAAAAACTGAACCTTGACAACAGACTTAAGCAATTAAGCGTTTTTCGCTATCTGCGTCAACCCCGTTGACGCGACCACCCTAAAAAAGTGGCGTGGTGAGGAATCGCCGTCCGTTTTACGGCGGCGAGGATGTCAATAACTGACGGTGATAATCGCCCCATAACCGGGCTGCCTGTTGACTACTGCCAGAAGTGGGGGAATTGTTATCATTTCCTAACCAAATGCCTGTCACCCAGTCGCGACGGGGAAGATAACCGATAAACCAAAGATCCACATAATTATCCGTAGTTCCCGTTTTCCCCGCTTCTCCCATGCCAATACTGGCAGCGCCGCCTGTACCATTAGTTATCACCCCCCGCAATAGGCTATTCATCGTTTCGGCGGTTTTAGGGGAGATTACCTGCTGATTTCTCTCGCTATCCTCGCCATAGTCATAAATAACCCGACAGGTACTCAAATCCTCCACATTTTTACAGTCGGAAGCGTCGAGAATGCGTTTAATGGCGTGGGGACGATTCCAGCGCCCGCCATGGTCAAAAACCCCATAAGCGCCGGTCATTTCCAAGACATTTACCTCGCTTTGTCCTAAAATTAGCCCCGGTACAGGATTTAAAGGTGATTTGACCCCTAAACGTTCCGCTACATTGACCACATTACTTAATCCTGCCTCGCGAGCAATGCGAAGGGCGACGCTATTTTCCGATCGCGCTAAACCTTGAAACATATTGACCCCCCCGCTACTACGTTCACAGGGAGAATAGGCTTGTCCTTGCCAAGAGAGTCCAGCGCAGGTATAGGTTTTATAGGGCGATATTCCCTTTTCTAGGGCGGCAGTATAAGCAAATACCTTAAAAGTGGAACCGGGTTGACGTTTAGCTTGGACAGCGCGGTTAAATTGGCTTTTTTGATAATCAACTCCCCCGACTAAAGCGAGAATTTCCCCGGTTTGACTGTTTAGGGTAACTAAAGCCCCTTGGGAGTATCGATAGCGGGGTCCTTGCTTTAGGACATTATTTTTTAAACTTTTTTCTGCGATCGCTTGCAGCCGGCGGTCTAAACTGGTTTCAACGATAAAATTGCCCTCTTTAGCCACTTCTTCCCCTAAAAGGTTCTCTAATTCCTCGAAAACGTAACTATAAAAATATGGTGCAATCGTACTAGATAGGGATTTTTTGGCTTGGGGACTGATTTCAATGCGGGATCTGCGGGCGCTGGCGGCCGCTTCTGGGGAAATCATCCTTAATTCGGCCATGCGATCGATGACAAGATTGCGATTTTTTACAGAAGTGTCGTAATCTTGAATGGGATTAAATCGATTCGGGGCGGGTAACATAGCCACAAGAGTAGCAGCCTCGGAGATATCTAAATCTCTAGCGGATTTATCGAAATAAAAGCGGGCCGCATCTTCAAAACCGTAACCGGCCAGACCGAGATAAACTCGATTGAGATAGGTTTTGAGAATTGTATCCTTACTATAGACCGCTTCTAATTGTAAAGCGACCACAGCCTCCCGGAGTTTGCGATCGGCAGTATTTTGGCGACCGACTTCCGGGAATAAACTACGCGCTAACTGTTGAGTCAGGGTACTGGCCCCTTGACGGCCCCGACCTTGCCAATTAATCTTAATTGCCCGGACAATCCCCAAAGGATCAACGCCAAAATGCCAGTAAAAACGACTATCTTCGGAAGCGACAACCGCCTTGGTCAAATAGGGAGAAAAATCGCCCAGATTATCTAATTCTCGGTGAGTTTCCTGTCCCATGGGATTGAGGGAAGTTTGACCATCCCTAGGGTAAACCACCACCGGACCGCTCACCCCAGAAGGGAGTGGATAAACATTCACTCTGCGACTTTCCCAGATAACCGCTAAAACTAATAAACCGAAAATACCACCCGCACCATAGAAACCATAGCGCAAAAGTCGCGCCCACAGGGGAGGGGGACAGTAATAGGAGATGGTGACACAATTGGCTAAGTCTGGGGGGGCCAGGGTAAAGGTATCACCATGACGCAGGGAAACGCTTTTGAGACGACGTTTACCCATATAAACCCCGTTGGTGGAGTTTTCATCTGTGAGCAGGAAATTATGGGGATTTTTCGGGTCACGCTGGAGGGAACAATGAATCTGACTCACCACAGTGTTACGGATAGTAATATCACAGGAACTGGAACTACGACCCAACAAATAGCGATCGCCGATAAGGGGATATTTGCTTTCCCCGCTGCCATTCTCGTTTTTAAGGCGTAATTCGGGAACTCTCGCCCCTTTTTTGAGATTTACCGCCTGAAAATTCACCTTTCCTTGCAATTTCTGCACGGCAACGGTGACAAGTTGACTAATTTGGGTTTTCGGCGACTGCTTAGACATAGTTTTTATCAGTTATCAGCTTCTGAAGGCAATAGGCAATAGGGGAAGTGGGGAAGTTGGGAAGTGGGGAATTTCAACTAAAACCCCAACACCCTAACACCCCCCGCAACGCGCACGCAGTGACCACCCTAACACCCCAACACCCTAAAACCCTAACACCCCATCTCCCCAATTCCCAATTCCCAATTCATACCCAATATCCCTAAATTGACATTTTAGCCTCTAAAGCTTTGAGGTATTCCGTATTGACTCCCGACTCGCGAATCAGAGCAATTTTACCGGTACGGGCCACCTCGCGAACGCCAAATTTATTCAGCATCTGCATAATCGCCACCATTTTACCCGGATCCCCCACCACTTCGATGGTCAGGGTTTCCTCAGAAATATCCACAATCCGCGCCCGGAATACCTGCGCTAATTCGATCACTTCGGCCCGGCGCTCGGCGGTAGCATTAACTTTAATCAGCATTAATTCCCTTTCCACACAGGGGGTTTGGGTGATATCCTGCACCTTGAGGACGTTAATTAATTTGTAAAGTTGTTTGGTTAACTGTTCGATGCTGTCCTCATCTCCTGGTACTACCATCGTAATGCGAGAAACTCCCATTTGTTCAGCCGGACCGACGGCTAGACTTTCAATATTAAAGCCGCGACGGGCAAATAATCCAGCAATACGGGTTAAGACTCCCGCTTCATCTTCAACTAATACGGATAATGTGTGTTTCATGGCGATCTATCTACACAACCTAGATTTAACCATTGTAAGACAGGAGACAAGGCCAGAACAGTTTGTCTTCTCTGAGCTATTTGGGTAGAAACCTCTACTCTGTCAAATTAAATCCACTCTTCTTCATCCGCTTTGTTTACCTCCCGATCTTCGTTTTCATCCTGAGCAGGGGGCATAATAATCCGATAATTGACATCGTAAACTTGATCGGCCTTTTCCCCGCGAGTCTGTTTGGCCGTGCGGTAACTATAGGAATAAACTGAGCCAGTTTGAGAACTGTCCTCTGGAGGCTTGACAAAATTCGCTCTTTCCTCATCAGCAAGACTAGGTGGGAATTCTTCCCGATCCTGAATGGTAGTCGGTTTTTCGGGGGGTGTATCAAAATTCCAATCATCACCGCTATCTCTTTCCCAATCGTTATCCCGTGCAGAAGCAGTAGTATCTTGAATATAGGTAGGTCGGGGAGATGGGGGTGGGACTGTCGGATTATTGGCTATACGAGAGGAGGCTTTTGGGGCAGCCAAAGGACGACCAAAACTATAGAGAAATTGCAGGGTTAAACCACTGATAATTCCCACTAGGGTGAAAAGTAACACCCAGACAGCTAGGGGCAGTTTTACCGTCATAATACCGCCAAAAAAGACCAAAGTGATCACCCCCAGATTCTGCCAGATCAGTAATCCGCCCACAGCGATCGCAAATAAGACCATAATCCAGCCCATTTTTACCTCCCTTGATTCAGTGATCAGTAAACAGTGATCAGTAAACAGTGATCAGTAAACAGTGATCAGTAAACAGTAAACAGGTATAAAGATAAAGATAACTAACTAACTAATTAACTTAAAACTTACATCTGATAACTGATAACTTACCCACTGATAACTGATAACTGATAACTTACCCACTGATAACTGATAACTGATAACTGATAACTTACCCACTGATAACTGATAACTTACCCACTGATAACTGATAACTGATAACTGATAACTGTTAATGTCCTTGCCAGCGATTAATGGCCACACAATCGATATCTAACTGATCGAGGGTACGAGCGATGACAAAATCGACCAAATCCTCGATCGATTGGGGATGGTGATACCATGCAGGTATTGCTGGCACGATTCTAACGCCCGCCTCGGCTAAAGTGGTTAAATTACGCAGATGAATTAAACTAAAAGGGGTTTCTCGCGGCACTACAACCAATTTTCTGCCCTCCTTAATCTGCACATCGGCCGCCCTTTCTAGCAAATCGGAACTTAACCCCCCCGCTAATTTGGCCACTGTACTCATGCTACAGGGAATAATTACCATACCAAGGGTGCGATAGGAACCACTGGCGATCGTTGCCCCCACATCGCCCCAACGATGACAGCGTAGTTTTCCCCCCTCCATCACCCCGCATTGGCCGCGCCAAAATTGTTCTTGTAGCTCCGGTTCTGGCGGCATCCGCATATTATCTTCCGCTTGCCAGACAGTGTAAGCTGATTTGGAGGCCACTAGATCGATCGTGTAGTCGGCTAAAAGTAGATATTTGAGAGTACGGACGGCATAAATCAGCCCTGATGCCCCCGTAACGCCCAAAATTAGCGGTTTAGATAATTCCTTCAAGCTCTAATTCCTCGATCAATTGTAATCCTCTCGGGTCGCCCACTTTTAATAAAGCACCCCTAGCATCTTCCTTGACACCTAAATCCTCATCTTCCACCAAGGCCTCGATCAAAGCATCGATCGCCGTGGCATAAATCACATTTAAGGGCAATTCTCGGCATAATTGACCGATCGACCAAGCGCAATTACTCCGCACGGCCGCGATTAAATCTCGGCGCAATCCTTCAATTAAAGGCGGCAACACGGTGATGATATCTTCATAATTGACCTTGGCAATCTGGGCCAAACTACTGGCGGCCCATAATCGCACCGCCGAAATATCAGTTTTAAGAGCATGAACCAAAGGCTCGATCGCTCTGCGATCGCCACAGTTGCCCAAGGCCCAAACTACTCCTTTTCTGACGTAACCATTCCAATCTCTGGCCAGTAAATCGATTAAGGGTTCCACAGAGTTAAGACTGGGATTTCTGCCCAAAGCGTAGGCGACACTGACACGCACTAGGGGACAGACATCGTTTAACATTTCTAGTAACGGGGCGATCGCTCTTTCATCACGCAATTCACAAAAGGCGCGGGCGGCGATCATTCTCTCGCTGACATGAGCAGAAGTAAGCAATGACAGCATTTCCTCTGGATCGGGGGGGATTTCCGCTGCTTGATCCAGAGCGCTCCCATCGAGAGGATTATTTAAGGAGTTGCTAGAGTCTAGGATTTCATTGTCGTACATACTTGTTAGATTATCTCAATCCCTGACCGCTTACGTCAAGTTAAAAATAGACCTCTTGTAAAAATCAAAAATTGTTGTTAGGATTAGGAGTCAGGGGTCAGGAGTCAGGATTCATGGCTCTTGTCGGGTTTGTGTGATAATTTTTGCTTATGGAATCGTGAAGTGCTTATCGGGCAAAACTTTTAGGACTATTTCGCCGAAGAAACTATTCAGTATAGACCTCGTTTTCACACAGAAACCAGAAGAGCCGAGTCGGTCGTCAGTAGTCAGGAGAATTAAGAATGAATAATAATCAATTAAATGGTCTATTTGCAGATTTTATGCAATTTAATCCTTATTTTTGCCGTTTTTGAACCCTCAAAAATTAATTATGCAAGAGGTTTAATGAAACTTAATAGCGCACTGCGGGGTTTAATCACCTCAATATTGGCATAATCACCGCAGAAGGTTTCTAGTATTCCACTCAAAAGGTGCTTTACATTTCATGCTTCGCACCCGACAAGATTGACGTACTGTTAGGCAGTGGCTTCGACATCGCACTCTTAGACTCACAGCTTCAATGAATGAGCATGGTGCGTTCCCAAAAATCTATTGGTGGAGCAGTAGGACTTGCATCAGGGAACGCACCCTACAGCTACAGCTAATTACTATTACCTGCTATTTGTTACAATACGCTACTGCAACTTTAAGAATGTTTTATGTTTAAGACCATACAACATTTTCAATCGGATTTCGTACATCAAATCTGTCACCAACTTCTTAAATCTGGTATATAATTCCTGGCTAATCCTATCCTCTGGTGCTAAATCACCTCCATGAGCTACAGCATTGCGTAACCGCAGAAATAACTCTAAGGATTCCTTTAAATTAGGATTCGGATGTGCATAATCCTTCCAATGTTCTGGAAACTTTTCAAGTGCAAAGCTTTTGAGTAACTTGTTTAAGACGTTGAAACCAACATTACTCTCGGTATTAACAACTCTTGAAATAGTGCAGCTATCCCTAGCGTGAAACGCTTTAAGTGAGGCAAAAAAACTTACTTTTTTATTGTCATTTGTAGGATATTCCTTGAATTGTTGAAAGGATTTTTCCATGTGGTGAATAACTATTTCATCGCAAAAATCATGAAGATCTCTGCCAACATTATTAAGTTCATCAATATAGAGGTTGAAAGATTTTTGGATAAAGCTTTCCCATAAAGAATAAATCATCGATATTGATTGAGTTGAGAAAATGTCTTGATGCTTTGAAGATAGAGAGTACCTTCTCGTAAAAATTGCTCTCTCAATTTCGAAAAGAACAGATATTCTCTCTTCAATAATCTCTTGCAATGCCCTATCAAAATCATCCATAGTCTATTGCTAAGTTTATTATTTAAAAATTTCATCTACTCTTTTAAGACGATTTCTAATCCGACTTTTACTATTAGAAGAGGTTCCAGAATATTTTTTGAAGTCGTTGTCACTTTTTAATTGTGTTATCTTTGATTTCAAAAGTTCAAGGTCTTCAGCATACGTCTCGATATTTTGAGCAACTCCGATTAATATCCCCTCAAAATAAGCTGGAACAAATAAGTTTCTCTCGTTTCTAAATATCTTGTTGTCTTCTATTTGGTAAATTAACTCTAAAACTCTCATGATGAGAGATTCATAAACATCATAGTCAAAACTAGCGTTATGAACAGTTATCTCCATAAAATCGTTTAAAAACTTCTCCATATTTTCATTAACATTTTGAGCATTTTTGTAGAAAGCAAAAAACCTAAGAACTAATTCTTGATCATATAATTCATTAAGTTTGCCACTACTTAATTGAGTAAGAGATTTGAAAACTGTGCTTTGACTAACTTTTAGTAAAAGCTCGTTAAGTCTAGGATTAACCCCTCGATAAATTGCATTTCTTATCTCCTGTGGAGTTAATTTTGAACCTCCAGAGTTGAGTCTTTTGAACAACTCATACTTCATGGAAGTACTACTTTCTCCTCTCAGAATTTCAACTCTACAAACAGCCCTTTTTAAGTTTATTTTTAGATTTGGTGGAAGATTATCAACATTAAAGCCTTGCAAGCTTTTGACCAATCCTCCTTCTTGCAAAGTCCATTTATTTATAGTTTTTATCCCCCCAGTTTCTTCCCCGCTTTCCTCATCAATTTCTTCTTCTTCTTCGACTCCTGATCTGTCTATATCTTCTTGATAGTCAATTGTCCATCCACTACCTTTTAGTTCACCAAAAAAACTTATGAAAGTAGAAACACGTTGCAATCCATCGACTAATTCCCATACACCGTTTTTATCCTCGGCCACAAATATTGGAGGAATTGGAATCGAGAGTAGAATTGATTCTATAAGTGCAGTTTTTTGTGCTTCTGACCATCGGAATAATCTCTGATACTCTGGTCTAATTATTAATTCATTATTTTTGTATAGGTTGATCAACTCCCCAAAAGAAATGTCAAGCCTATCAGACGACAGCCTTTTTCTCTCATCTGAGACTTCTTTTTCGAGTAAGGCTACTTTTTCTGCTAAGGCTACTTTTTCTGCAAGGTTTTCCATATTACTCAGGCTTAGTATGCTTTTCCAAGTATAACGAGCTAACAATGAAATTGATGACAAATCTGTGAAAGAGAGAACTCAGTTTTTAACAGTCTAACTATCAATTATACCGCTCCCTGCGGTCCCACACCCTCCTCTATCCCACTTCCATCAGTTAAACACCCCCTCAATTTGGGCATAATTACCGCATTTCCACAGCCAAAAGTCTATTGGTCTGTCAATCTTGAAATTGTGGATAGGGGAATGCTGCCAAATTATTCGCCCCCAATCCCTCAAAATCACCTTAACAGACCCATAGAATCGCCCTTAATTTTTGTGGATTACCAGTCCCTAACTATATTCTTCTCCGACACTGAGATTAAAGAGCATTTGCAGGGATTGTAAACAGCGCTTGCGCGCTTCGATATCCTGTTGGGCGCGCAGTTGTACCATGGGTTCGTGAAGGATTTTATTAACGATACCGCGGGTCATCGCTTCGATAACTTCTTGGTGTTTTTCGGCGAATTCCGTCCCCAAACGGGAGAGGGCCTTTTCTAATTCCTGTTCGCGAATATCTTCAATTTTGCTTCTTAAACAGCTAATTGTCGGTACAGTGTCCAAAGAACGCCACCAAAGCTCGAAAGCTTCCACTTCCTGCTCTAGGAGTGCCTCTGCTTCCCTAGCCATCTGACGGCGACTTTCCTGATTGGCGGCAACCACCGCTTTGAGATCATCGACGTTAAAAGCTTGCACTTGTGCCAATTCCTTCACGTCGGTATGGACGTTACGGGGAACGGAAATATCGATTAACATTAGCGATATAGCAGCAATCGTCACTTCTGTCAATAAATTTTTAGTTAAAATTGGTTCCGTGGCTCCGGTACTGGTAAAGACGATATCCGATGCCGCTACGGTAGTCATCATCTCTTCTAAGCCATATAGTTGCAGCGGTACGCTAGGAAATTCACGGGCCAACTCCTCGGCTCGTCTTTGGGAGCGATTGACGATCGCAATTTGCTGAGAACCCTTAGCCAGAAGGTGAGTAACTAATAATCGGGACATTTTCCCTGCCCCGATAATAGCGATTTTCTTGCCGCTGAGGTCTGCCACCTTAGCATGGGCTAACTCCACCGCCGCCGAACTGATCGATACGGCTCCCGTGCCGATGCTGGTTTCCGTGCGGACGCGTTTACCGGCAGTCATCGCTTGTTTAAACAGGCGATCGAGTAATTGACTAATAGTATTGTACTTCTGAGCTAATTTATGGGTATTTTTAACTTGAGCGAGAATTTGCCCTTCCCCGAGGACAAGACTTTCTAAACCGGCGGATACCCGGAGCAGATGGCGGACAGCATCCTGATGCAGTAGGGTAAACAGATAACGACGCAGGACATTAAGGGGAATATGCCCGATTTCAGCGAGAAACTGGGTAATTTCTACCACGCCCTTTTCCGTATCCGTAACCACGGCGTAGATCTCCAAACGGTTACAGGTACTGATAATAGCCACCTCTTGGATGTGGGGATAACCCTTGAGGTGGGTAAGAGCGGACTCGATTTTCGCTTCCGGGATACTCAATTTTTCGCGAATTTCCACAGGGGCTGTCTTGTGACTCAAGCCCACTACAGCAATATTCATTTATGTTCTCCTACAAATGTTGCTCAGGCTACAAAAATTATTGATAAAGATCAGTGCGTTATGTGCAACATTTAACCTAAGCAAAGCTGAGTATCGCTACCCAAACCTTGAAAAAGTACGGCATCATCCCGAAAGATGACGGCTGTTGCCTGCAAAGCACGAAACATTATATTCCGTGCGCCGTGCCAATCTCTTGGGGCTTGATAACCACACTGAGGGCACTTAAAAGTTTTTGAACCACCCAATTTTTCGTGGATATGACCACATTCCGGGCAAGTTTTTGAGGTATAGGACTCGTTACAACGAACCACCAAAACTCCCTGTCGGTTTGCCGCCTGCTGTAAGTGTTGAGCAAATCGGTAATGACTCCAGGTTAAGAGGCTGCGTACCGACTTCCGCTGAATTTTTCTAGTGGACTTTGAACTCATTTGACTTGTCTCAAAGGTCGGTAAAAAGATTACCTTATAGTGCCTTACTAGAAAAGAAGCAGTTTTGGCATGAAGGTCTTTGACTAAGTTTTGGATACGACCCCGTAACCGACTAGCGGCTTTACGCATTTTATAGCGTTGGCGTTGTGACTTCGATGTGCTAATCCTTGAACAAAGTTGGTCGAGATGCAGGCAAAGACGATGTATTGCTCCGATGTCTTTCCCGCCAACTTCCAAGATGGTTTCTCCGTCATAGCCCGTCAAAAAAGTTCTTACGCCTGGGTCTAGGGCAATCACTCGCTTTTCAAGAGTCACCTGAACAGGTTTTAAGGTCGGAAAACAAGCAAACCATTGATGACGACAATAAACTAATTGAGTGCCGTACTCGCAAGCAGTAGGAATTTCTTGGGGAGAAGTAAAGGATAGTCCTTTAGTTGCTCTCGGATACCAAGTCCCGTTCTTGAAATTCCCTGGCTTAAATTTAATTACCTGAGAGGTGGCACGACAGGACTTAAAACGAGCCGAGCCATTATTGGCCAATGCTTGCTGATAAGCGTCACAAGCGTCCGCCACTGCCTCTTGAAGTTGATGTCCTGGTAACGCCTTCACCCAATCTGGTTTGGGAAAAGAACGCAGGGTGGCTTGCATCTCGTAGATATTAGGCTTTGCTCCCGAGCCAAGCAGGTCAATCGTCTGGTTATAGAGCCAGCGATAAGCCGCTAACCATTGTTTCCAGACCTTGTGCAACTCCTTAGAGGGAAAGACCCTGATCCTTGAGACACTGTTGGGCTTCTCCTTGAAGGAGCGATTGCGTGGGTTCTTCTTGTAGGATTTTTTCGGCTTGCTTTTGGTATTTTCGCAGTCCGTAAAACCTAGCAGAGAAACAGTGGAGGATGGACAAAATATCTTGGATGAGTTCTTCCTGGGGAGAGAGCTTAGATTCATTGAGAACCACGAGTTTGCATTCACATTGCTCACAGAGCCACTCAATAAGGGGGAAACCGAATCGAGCCAGCCGGTCTGGGTAGGCAACGGCAAGCAGTGCGACATTTCTTTGATGTATTCGCTCCAGAATAGAGAGGAATCGCTTCCGTTTAAAATTGAGTCCGCTTCCAATCTCTGTAATAATTTCGGCTCTGGGATATTTTGAGCGTAGAAATTCAGCTTGTCTTTCGAGGTCGTCCTTTTGCCCGTGAGTGGAAACTCTGGCGTAACAGATAATGGACTTACTTTCCGGCTCGTAGTCTTCGAGACAGTAGCGGCGTTGTCCTCCTGGGGTACGGATACTTTTGATTTTTCCGTCTGATTCCCATCGTCGAAGGGAGGAGATACTGACCCCAAGTAATTGGGAGGCTTCTTTCGGTGTAACATATTTCATTTTGCCACAAAATCTAGTCAAGCAACTCTATAGTAGTAGATAAAGATAGATTTGGCTATGTTTTATGAGAATTTGGGGTACTAGCAACTACCTCTCTAATTGTTGCAATTTAGTCCCAATCGGGATGCAAATAAAAGATGTTTGAAAAAAAACTTTATATATTTTTACCAATGGGGGCGAGGTGAGCCATGGCCACCCCACCCGGTCAGAGAATTATCTCAGTTGAATGTATTTGGGTTGGTCGAACAGGTGAACGGTATCGACAAAGCGAGCGGTTTTCGATTGGGTGGAGATAACCAAGCTTTGGGTACGAGCGCCACCGTGGAAGAAGCGTACCCCTTCCATCAGGGTGCCGGGGGTGATCCCACAGGCGGCAAAGAGGACGGTTTGGCCACTGGCTAATTCTTCGCAACCGTAAACGCGATCGGGATTGGTGATGCCCATTTCTTGCAGACGAGCGATATTACCCTCGCGACTTTCGCCGATTAAACCGGTTTTGACCACTTCGGGATCATAGATTAATTGTCCCTGGAAGTGACCCCCCAGACAACGCATAGCCGCCGCCGAGATTACCCCTTCCGGAGCGGCACCGATACCCATGAGAGCATGAATATTAGTTCCCGAAAAAGCGCAGGAAATAGCGGCCGATACGTCACCATCGCTGATCAGACGAACTCTCGCCCCGGCGTTGCGGATTTCTTGGATTAATTCCTTGTGACGGGGACGATCCATAACCACTACCACCAGTTCTTCGATCGAACGATTGAGACAATCGGAAAGGACTTTCAGGTTTTCCGTCGCCGATTTATTAATATCCACATGACCTTTAGCTGCTGGGGGAGCGGCTAATTTTTTCATATAAAAGTCAGGAGCGGCGAATAACCCACCTTTTTCGGAGATAGCTAACACGGCCATAGAACCATTTTGACCGTAGGCGACCAAGTTAGTGCCTTCGCAGGGATCGACGGCGATATCGATTTCGACTAATTCGTCGGGATTACAATATTGTTTGGCATCAACTTGGGTACAGATACCCACTTCTTCGCCAATATAGAGCATGGGAGCTTCGTCTCTTTCCCCTTCTCCAATAACGATGCGACCGCGCATATGGATTTTATTCATCCGTTCGCGCATCGCTTCTACAGCGACGTGATCGGCGGTATTTTTTTCGCCTTTACCCATCCACTTCGAGGAGGCAATGGCAGCCTGTTCGACCACTTCGATAATTTCTAACCCTAGCGTACTTTCCACTCGATGATCCTCCCTACAACTGAATCTATGATTTATCTAGTGAGTTTGTTTCCTTAACAGTCAAAAGTCTATCACCAGACGGGGATCATTCTTAAATTTTTATGCAGATCATCTCGATGAGACCGGCATGGCTAGGGAGTTTTTGCGACTATTATCGCCTAATCTTGGCGATTGGGACTTTTATCGCTGATTTTGTCGTTAATATAGCCCCTGTCATCATTCTGGTTGGGATCGTTAAAGATAATATTTCCTCTCCCACTGGCGATCGTTAGAATGGTGGTTTTGACCGCTGCTGTTAGTGCCGGACAATGGCAGCAGGAATATTTCCCTCAATCCATTGAGCTATCGCTGGGAAATAATAGTCTTATCCAGCGACAATACGCTTAAATTCTATAGGGGAGGAAAAGCGCAGGATTCTCCCATATATCGCCTTTCCTGCTTAAAGATTTCAATTGTACGCTCGATCGCTGGTTAAATGCAAGGCGTTTAAATAGGGTCTGCTGAAAAAGTTTTCCCTGGGGGCAGGGTGTGGGGTGTGGGGTGTGGGGTGTAGGGTTTTACCGATTTTCAGGTGGTCAACTACCTAATTTTCAGGGAAAAAGTACCTGAATTTTCCCCCCGATCACCCCTAGCCAAGGCACTTTTTGATGGGAAAAAAGTCTAAAAGTATTATCCAACAAGGTTTTTAGATTTATTCAGCAGACCCTAAATAACAGACCTCCTGCATGATTAAAAAGTCAGTCCATTTCAGGCGAGAAATCAGCCTATTCCCTGACTTCCGCCGGAATTCCCCTGGACAAAGCTCTAATCCTTAAAATCCTAACGTTTTAAAGGATAAATACCCGGTGGCAACCAAAATCCTTCTGTGTAGCCATTCTCCCATTGCATAAAAACATGATCGAAGAAATCGAGGTTTTCAGCATGAAGGTCTTTAATTTGCCATTTAGGCCCGTTTATTCCGGTTTCGTGTTTGCCCTGTTGATCATCCCAATAATTCTCTGGGTTGGGAAATTGAGTCCGTTTTGCTCCATCTTTGGTGATGTAATAAATGTGATCCGATTGATCCTGATTATTTCGAGGCCATCTTGCTCCAATTGCCCCACGAGGTGCTAGGTAATCTTCTTTCAAAAAGTAGAGAAATCCCAGACGACGCAGCTTTTTCTCAACGCCTGTAACTCGAACATTATCCATTAAACAAGGGTCTTGGAAAAGTGCTTTGACGGTGGCTAATCCTAACTTTTCAGCCAGATATTTCATCACACAGGAGACAGAATAAGCGCAGGGTGCAAGATGAATACCGTATTGATCTTTGTTTTGTTCAACTAATTTCTCTAGTTTCTTATGACCTTCCTCCGTTGCTTTCATAAAGGTTGTTTTGGACTGAAGAATGGGCAGGATTCCTTGTTCAAATAACCGGCACCCTTCGGCATCAGTTAACCTGTGATCTGTCGGCAGAGACTTGGTGTGTTTAAGCTTTTTGTAATCATCTAAAACCAGACCCCCATAAATAGTTTTAGTATAATCTGAGGAATCTGCCACATAAATTATAATGCTGGTTTCTTCTTCATGATTAGCTTGATCATAGCCAAAGGCAGTAATTTTGCGCTTCCCAGGATTCGTGAATCCTGAATAAGTAATCGACCAAGAACCGTCTGCTTTAACCTGATTATTGCCTAGGTAATATTTGTCATCTGCTGTGAGTTTTACAGTGACTATTTCAGGATCGACTTTGCCTGTAAAAGTAACAGGTTTTAGACATTCAAAGCGAGCATCGTTGATGGGACTAATAATTTGTAAGGAAGTCATGGTATTTCTCCTATGAGATTGTTGAAAAATTTACTGTTAGACGAATTGATCACCCAATGAAGGATTAAAAGCGATCGCTTCCAGATCAGTACGATAGATACCAACTTTATGAATTTCCTCTGGTAATCTTGGCCAGATGTGGACTTCACTCTCAAAAGTGCGCCAAAATTGCGGGGTAATTCGGAAGACTCGGTTATTAACAAGGGGAAGTCCTGCAAAATGTTCTTGCATTCTGGCATTAACGCGCCGATTTAAGACCTCAAAGACTTTTTTGACCGTAGCAGGATTATCATATCCGTCGTAATGATTGAAAGTGATTCCTGTTTGATTTTTTAGCTGATTACAGAAGCTTTTAGGTTCTTCGGGTCGTTGAACTTCTTTATAGCCATTAGCAAAAACATCATGGGCAATGGCTTCTAAATAAAGTTGTCTTTGAGCGGCAGGATTTTTAGCGTAGAAAAGAATTTTTGCTACCGCCAAAGTTGAGCCGACACAATTGCCAAAAGTTCCCCAACTACCGAAGGCCAATAAATCATCATGAGGTAACACAGAAGTGGCATTCCAAGCCCCATTAAAAAGTCGGCCATCAATGATGACTAATTTAGCGCGTTGCTCGGAAGAATAGTTCTTATATTTAGCCAGAAATTGCTCATCTAACTTCGCTTGTTCCTTGTCGTCTTTTTGATAATCATCAATACTACCATTTTGACGACGAGTTAGGATAGCGACCTCGAAATCCCAATTAGTTTCTGATTCTATTAACCCTACTGCTTGTAATTTTTCAGTCACAAGTTCTCGTGGTGGTCGTCGCCCGTCGTACCACATTTCAGTTTCCTCATTAGAGATGTGGACACGCACTTTAGTTTTAGGAAGAGTTTGAGCGATTCCCATTGCTACTAATTCATCTGCTCCCCAAGTAATTGGCTGTTTGAGAGCCGAGAGATTATACTTATCCAGAAGATTGTATAATCTTGTTTGCATTGTTTTTCGCACATCTTTGGATGAATGTTTTTGAGAATCTCCCATCGCACAAACGACAGCTGAGATTTTTCGATTCATCGACTGTAATAGACGGATAGATTGTTCGAGTCTCCACAACTCTTTGTCGTGTCTTTCTTTTGCCCAATCTGGATAAGGAGTTGAATCCGGTTGAGGAGGACCGACACCAACAAAAGATTGGACAATAACCGCTTTTTCAAATTGAGAAATAGTGGGGAGATAGTCTTCAGGATATTGTACCAATCGTTCTGCAATAATGAACGCTGTATCCTTGACCCGAAGCAGTGTAATCAGTTGTCTAACTAAAGAATCTGTTTGTCTTCTCGGACTAAGAACGTACACAGGACAAATTCTTTCTGAACGGTTGTCTTGTCCATTAGGGGGAATCCCCACTCCATCTCCATCTTGTTCTGTTGGTCGATGATACACCTTAAATTGAGACAGCTTAATATCTTGTAATATCTTGGCCATAGGGTCATTACTTTTAATTTCGACATGGGGAATATAAGCGAACCATTTCGCCATCTGATTAACAGGGGTTGTTAATTCTAATTCCCAGTGGTTATTGGCTGCAGATTTGTAATCATTAATCTCAAGTTTATCTCCTGCTGTCAAGGAAAATTTTTGAGTATGGTCGGTAATCTGGCTACTATCTAGGGTAGATTGTTTGATAACAGTATTGACTAGAGCTTTCAGTTTTTGGGTAGTCATCATTGATTCTCCTTTTTTTCAATATCAGAGGATTATCTAAGTCTCAAAACTAGCAAAATTTGAGGACATAACCCTAATTAGGGACAGTAAATTGCATAAACTTGGCAGGTATTGCACACTGATTTCCAGAATCCCCACTATTGCCATCAATCAAAATATAGGCTGTTCCATCAACGATCGCTAATCCTTCTGATGACTGGGGTAATTCTCGAAGGATTTCAGGTTTAAGAATCGTATTGGGTTTGAGATCCTCAGCCGATAGTTTCCAAAAAACGAAATTATCTTGACCATCTTTCGGCCCGCCAGCAATTCCCCAAATCTGGTTATTATCAAAGGTAATTTCTCTGATTCCCCGTCCCCCTAAATCTAGAAGTGTTGCACCATCGAATTGATAGTTATCCAGATTAGCCATTGATAGTAAAACAGCATAATTCTTAGCGTCTAATGTGACAACGGGAGAACGTAAGCCAATCCAAATCTTGAATTTTTCGAGGGATAAAGGCTCAGGAATGGCTACTGCTCCTTCCGCATTAAAAGCATTGGCTTGTTCACACGCCACTTTATCTCCTAATGATTGATTAGCCTTGGTTTCCGCCTCATCAATAGCACGACTCACGGCACTGATAATCTTGTTAGAATTCACATCTAGACCTTGAAAGAGAACTTGAGAATCGATTTGAGGACTTTGGATCAGTTCACCAATAATTTTTAATTGATTTCCCGACAATTGAGCCTGTACAAACCGTTGTCTATTTGCTTTGATCTCACATTTATTGTTACGACTGTGAGAACCGAAGAGAAGAACTCTATTATCATCTAATTTTGCGATCGCTTCAATGTCACTTATTTTTTTCTCTAAGGCTAACTGACTTTGACGAGTTGAGTCTAATTGCTTAGAACTCACAGAATAGAGAAAGAGAGCGTCTTTTTGTTCATTATCTGCTACTAAAAGGCAATTTCCTTCTGATTCTGGACAGGTTACTTTTACGACAGCAGATGGTTCACAGACAGGATATTTTCCCAGTGTTGATACATTGTCAGCCTTAATATGAGCCATCGGGAAAAGCCAACCGAGAAGAAGAGCCAAACTAAGTGCTGATAATAGCTTGAAAAGGTGGGTAATTTTCATAGAAACAGTCCTTAAATTATGAAACACTCGATCGGGGGAAGCTTAATTCAGGAAAATAGTAATAACTCCCCCCATATTTATGTTGACAATTTTAGGTCAATGCGGTGTAAATTTCCTCCGATATTTCGGTATCTTTATAGTATTCAAAGTTAATTTCTTGGACTGTTTCTGTCATGGTGAATAGAACATCTTCAATCTCACGAATCAAGGTTTCTAAATTCGTTTTTTGGATTAATTCCTCAGCAATAACATGACCGAGAAGTGCCATCACTTTAATCGTCACAGGTAAGACATATTCATAGGTATCTTTGAATCCCGTCATTAATTCCTGATCAAATCGTTCTTCGTCCCAGTGGGAATATGCTGTTCCTGGACCATAATCGGTTTCAACAAACATATATTGTAGTTCGGGAATCTTCTTGATTGTTTCGGGTTTAAAAGCACCCGTATTTTGATAAAACAAATTCATCCATTGATCCCAACCAAATCCTAATGTATGTCCAATTTCGTGAATAATTGTGCCAGCAATACCATAATTAGTAAACGTTCCAAGATACTTAGTATTAAACTCAATCTTGCCATAGACGGTATTGCCTTGTTGATAAGGTTTATAGGCTCTAGCAATCACAGAACCAGGACTATAAAATGTTCCTAGTCGGATCACAATATTAGACTGAGGAATGACAAAACGATTCCAAAAGTTACAGGCTAATTTAGCGGTTGCTTTCAGCTTCCCATTGTCATCGTTTAAGATTTGGTAAGTAATCACCGTGCTTCGGTTAATATTTGGGCGAATGATATTGACATGAGGACTATAAGCAAACCAGATGACTGAACCATTGACAGGGGAAGATAAAAGCAATTTCCAATGATTATGATCCACCCTGTCATACTGTTGAATCTCAAGTTTCGATCCAGCTAATAAAGTAAATTTTTGTCTTGGATCGGTTATCTGTGTACTATCAATGGGGTATTTTTTAATGACAGTATTTACCAATGCTTCGATAGCTTGAGTCGTCATAAACTTTTCTTCTCCATTGCCAATAAAATCATTTGAGCGCACAATAGTATAAGGTTTATCGGGATAAAAATTGTGGTCTTTATCCATCTCTCCCCGCACATAAGGAGCAAGGGGTGCAACAGCTTCTATGTCACGATGAAAGGTCAGAGTTTCTAATTCAACCCATCCACAATTGCTATTTACTCCTTCAGGTTTAGAGATAGCTGTACCAAGAATTTCAGAGACGGGAAAAAAAGGTTTTTCTCCACCGATTATTCCTTTGATATAAGCTCCTTTAGGGATGCGTGCTACCATGTCTCCATGAAGGCTTAAATCATCGAGTTCTAGCCATCCAGGGATGCCTTGGTTGGGATTGAGTTCTTCAGGGATTGACATCATAATTAAGTCCTCAAATAAGTGATCATAATTATTAAAACTAGGAGGGGATTAGATTGATTTTGCCCTACCTAACAAAAAGTTTAAGTTTCCTTGACTTCTGCGTATTCTTCAAAGACAAAATGAATATCTTGATTGCCTTGACTTTTATCTGGCTATTTCAGCCAATAGTTCCGCTATTTTTGGTAATCAAGTTAAGTCAATACAGACAACATTTAATCTATGATTGCTTAACTTGACGTGAATTTTTGGACAAGGAACTAAGCAATTGAACACCAACGGACAATGGTGTAACCAATCACACCGGGATCACCGTTGCTGTTTAAATCAGCCCAGAATCTGGTGTATTCATTAGGAGGCATAGTCTGACATCCAGCACTGAAAGGATTCGTTTCTCCACCTTGATGAAATAACATCGTTGTTCCAGCAGAAGCACGAGGTTCATTAGGTTGAAATAGGCCATCGTGACTGGTATCTCGTTCCGCCATGGCTGATGCGGTAGGACACAATACTTTACCCAGGGTGGCACTTGTTCCTGTTTTATATTCGTAATATCCTTCGGGTAAACGTCCTAAATCCAGTCGTCCATCACCATTTGCATCAACCCCCATTCTGTTGCGATCAGCCAATGGATTATTACTATCTTCATACTGAGATGAGGGTTCCGTGTTAGAGGCGTATTTACGAGCGTGTTTCCCCGCGCCATCTTTCCAGATCATGTAAGTAATATCATCGTAACAACCATGCCAATCATTGGCTTTGGTACTCGTTTCTTTACGGAAAGAGATTATGTTACGTTTACGCAATGTTCCGCCATTATGGGTGATAATCTCGGCACAATAATCGTATTGCTCACTTTCTGATAGATTAGAAGCAGGAGGATTGATTCCCGAACCCATTAGGCGATCGGAGGTTAAACTTTCTAGGACCCAACCAGAACAAGGTGAACTAATACGAAGCCATCTCGCACCTTGACCATCCAAACCAGCATCTACGACAGTTAAAGCCGTATTATTGTCTAATTGACCTACTTTTTCATAGGTAGTCCCGGGTCCAGAGCGCACATTTAAGGGAGGATTGGCATCAGCGGCAAAGACTCGATGCAGCGAGGAAGTTAAAGAAGTAAAGACATAACCTTCCACAGGTTTATCGATGCGAAGCCAATTGTCATCCGTCCCTATCACGTTTAAGGGTGTGCCATTAGTCAGTTCTGTCACCACTGAAAAGTTTGTTCCTGCTCCTGAACGGACTTTTAAGGGCGGATTTGGGTCATTGACAAACACGCAATAGGAAGATTTTGTCAAGTCACGATGAACATAACCTTCAATCGGTTTACTGATTTTGAGCCAATTTCCCTCTTCACCTACAACCGTTAATCGTGTCCCGTTATCTAAACGCCCCACAGGATCATAATTACTTCCTGCACCTTTCCGCACATTTAAAGGCGGATTGGCATCACAGACAAAAACGAATTTTTCTGGCTGAGGTGGATTAACGATGGGTGGTTGACTTCCTAAATATTCCTTAACCCCTGCACAAATTTTCTCAACAATTTGCTGATAACCGCCATCCCTCAACCAAGTTGCATCCGCATCATTGTCAATAAAGCAACTTTCAAACAAGATGGTGGGCATGGTACAAGCATGGGTACAATTCCAGACACGACTATACCAGTCATGAGCAAAGGGCGTTCCAGCGTATTCATAACCCCGTGCTTGTAAAGGCAGTCCTCGGAAGTGTTTATCGATGATTTTGATAAATTTCTCAAATTCTGGACTCCGATTCACATAAAATAACCACCAACCTTTTGCCTGTCGGTTACAAGCATTATGATGCAGACACAAACAAACATTTGCACCACTGTCATTAGCTCGTTGTTGCAAGGTGGAAAGGGAAGCTAATTCATTTTCTTGACGACAGATAATCACTTGATAATTGCCCGCCGCTTCTAAACGGGCCTTAACTTCAACTGCTTCTTTCCAGTTGTAGTCTTTTTCCCGTAAATTTAGCGTATGGTTGACTGCCCCTGAATCTGTCCCTCCATGTCCTGGCATAATAGCAACTTTGAAAATCCGTGATGGAGGAGGTTGTTCTCCACCATATTCATCTAGTAAGCTTTGAGCTTCAGGGAAAACATTTTTGACCTTACTGACATAGTTTGGGTCGGTGGCATAGCCTTTTTCCCAAATATATTGTAAATAGCCTTCCGGATCATTATCGTATTCTTCCCATCCCTGATAGGGGGAATTCGGACGACCGATAAACCGCCAATATCCCATTGCGGCCTGTTCTGCGGTTTTCCAATGACACCAATAACAACCATTGGGTTCGCTAGGGGTAACTAACCAAATTTGATGGGTGATTTTTTCGGTGTAATTGTCGTCAATTTTATCTCGCCATTTGAGTCCACCGGGGTTTCCCGCTTCTTGAAAAAGTTTACTCGTACCTCGTGCAGATTCAACGATTGCTTGTGCTAATTGAACAACCCGTAATTTGCGATACCGAGTGGGAATTTGTTCGGTGGTAGCAACGGCACGCACATAATCAGTCCATGAGAACATCATAATCGTTTCCTCCTATTATTAAACAGTTTCCAAATACTAAAAGTTAGGGAATGCAAATTAATTGATTACTGCTCAAAATTCTTGAGATTTTCCTTTAAGTAAGCCAAGAGAATCTCTAGACGTTTTGCTTCCGCTTCAGTCACTCGTTCACCTTTTTGTTTTAACTCAAAATACCGCTTAGTAGAACTAGCTAAACGAATAGTTTTACCCAATTCTTCTAAAGCATTGAAGTAGGGAATCACAGTATTAGAAGTGGTTAGAGGATAGTTAGTAGTTCTGTGGTAAGCTTCTAATACTTCAGTGGCTAAGTTTTTCTCGATTTGACTGGGGGCTAAAGTAATCCCTTTTTTGATGTTAACTACAATGTAAGGACTCACGGTTTTATTATTAGTTGCAGTCACAATTCCGTCTGAGCCCATTTTCAAGGTTTCTATCTCAACGGGTTCAAAGAAAAAGGCATAAGCTCCTGTTTGTAAGGGAGCTTCTCCAATCACAGGTCTTTGCTCAACGTTAGCAGGATAAAGACCAAAAGTTGATGTTTTCACTTGGGGTTGAAATCTAGCTTCAACAACAGTTGCCAGAATATTATTAATGCCCTGTAAGGCTGTACTTCCAAGGGTTGTATAAGGTATTAAACTAGGAAAAGCAGCTCCTACAGTTCCTACAACTTGCTTCAATGAATTGGTAACTTGTCCTAAAGTAGAACGTCCTAATCCTTGACAAAAACTACTAAACGATAAATACAATTTCTGAGATTTTTCATCTTTTTGAAAGTCTTCAATGACAGCAACATTTTCAGCCCAAATGTCTGTTACATCTAAAGTCATTCCAGAAATGTGATTAAGATAGTGAACCTTTAAAATAGGGGTTTCTTGATCTCCTAATCCTATCTGACTGACAAGAGCGAAATAGTTATTATCCCACTGTCCTGCTAAATAATCACCTTTGTATTTAGTGTATAGTTGCAGTGAAATTGTATTGATCGAGATAGTAAAATCCTCCGCAGGAGCAATTAAAGCATCATTGTCCTTGATATAGGGATCAAGTAATTTTCCCGGTTCGTGAAGAGGAACTCTACCAATAGTTGTCGTGGTCATTTGATATTCTCCTGATGGCATCAATAATGCAGGTAATACATCTAAGCAATTACTGTTGTCCCGGTGATTAAATCTTTAAACTTTGCTGCAACCTGATTTTCCCAAGCCTGAAAAATCAGATCATCTTCAAATAATTTTTGAGGATTAATGGTAGAATTAGGATTGATCAGAACTCCGATATCTCGGTATTCAGGTTGCTCATCCAAAGCGTAAGCCGCTAACTCACTACAAATCCATTTATCAGGACAATTAAGAGCTTCAGACAGTAATTTTTTGATTTTTTGCCGTGATAAAAGATTGAGTATCTGACCGGGTAAACTTCCAGAAAAGGCATGAGCTAGGATTAGTTTATAGTCATATTTTTTACCTACTTCTGGTTTGAGAATCTCAACAATACGCTCTGCAATCTCATCAGTTAAATCTTTGGGTTTGCGGAAGAAAATTTGGCAGTTAGAAGGTTTAAAATAGGGTTGCAGAGGATTTTCTTCTACCATATTCGTGCCAGCATTCGCTTCAATACAGGTATTTTCACCGGTAACGATGAGAGCGTGAGTAGCAGAAATATTGCTCATTTTATCCCACTTAGTAAAATAAGCGATTCCTTGACCGACTGGATGTGTTCCGTCATAGGTAAAACCGATGTAACCCTTGTTATAGTTAACTCCGTAAACAGGGTTCAAGGTAACAATTTCAAGTTCGGCTTTTTGTTGTAGTTGAGTAGTCATTTTTTTGCCTCTCAGAACGTAACAAAGGACGTTCTAACTCTGTTCGGAAGTGAAATAGATGAGTTAGATAGCTGGCGTGACTAGGTAAAATTAGATGCGTTATTTATACTTACTACTTTAGATCGTCTATCAGAACTTGCTGCCCTAAAGATGGCAAATTAATATATTTCTTGAGGTTTCTATATATAAGTTTACAGAATATTGTTGAGCTATTTATTAATAAAAAAAGTTGAGTTTGATTGCAAACCATCTTAATACCTAAGCTCGCCAACCTGAACTTTAGCCGATTCTCGATCGCAATTTTAGCCCACCCTAGCACTGCGCTCTTTTCCCACAAGGATTTTTACCAAGAAAAATGATCTGTCTGCCTGAGAACAGGCTATAGTGATCATCAAACCCTCAGTGAAAAACTTCCCGTGTCTTCAGTATTCCGTCTTCGTCCCTATTTTTCCCCCGCTCTGCAGCGTCGAGTCATCAAAACTCTCGCAGCAAAAAAAACCCGTCAATTCTTGACATGGGCGGCAGCTTGTGCTAGTTTTTTGATCCTCTGGGCGTGGAATTGGCAGTTAGTTTTGGCCACTTTAACCGGAGTGGGGGCGATGATTGGAGTTTACCATCTCCAGGGTCAAAACTGGCCATCGCTGTGGCTGTGGGGGCGTGCTTTTTTCACTGCCGATAGCGGTAAGTTAACTTTAGCGGTAGTCTGTGGCGGTTTGGGCAGTTTAGCCACCTATCTCGCTGTCGCCATTTGGACCTATGCCGAAAATCGCTGGTTGGCCCTGGCCTCAATTTTGCAAGGATTTGGCACGGTTTTGACTTTAATCCTGCTAGGATGGCATTTTCTCGACCATCGCGGTCAAAATGAGTCAAAAAACTTCGATCGCTGGTTAGAAAAATTAACAGTCAATGATCCCTTAATGCGCTTAATGGCAGTCCGACGTTTAAGCGAAATGGAACTTTCCCCCAGTCGTCGAGAACAATGCCAAGAATACTTTCGTTATCTTCTCTCGCGAGAAACCGATACGCAAGTGCGATCGGCTTTATTGGATAATTTTGCCGGCAAAGAAGCAATCAAACCGCAACCTCTACAAATGCCGCTATCGGTGAGAAAATCCGTCCTCAAATCAGTGAACAGTAATCAGTAATCAGTGAACAGTAATCAGTGAACTGAAAACTCACATCTGATAACTGATAACAGATAACTGATAACTGAATCCTACCCCACCATGAAGATGACTGCTAGAGGTTGAAGAGGATATTTTTTTCACACCAAAGTTAACTCGCGCTCCTCGATATTTTGGAACATCAGCGTACTCAGATAACGTTCCCCGAAACTAGGCTGAATCACCACAATTAATTTCCCCTCATTTTCCGGTCGTTGGGCCAATTGAATCGCAGCGCAAAGATTGGCACCAGAAGAAATCCCCGAAAGTAAACCCTCTTCTTTTGCCAAACGACGACCAAATTGAAAAGCTTCCTCATCACTGACAGTAATTACCTCATCAATCAGATCTGTGCGTAAAACTTCTGGAATAAAACCCGCACCGATACCTTGAATTTTATGGGGACCGGGATTACCCCCAGAAATCACCGGACTATTGAAAGGTTCCACCGCGACTACTTGAAAACTAGGTTTACGGGGTTTAATCAATTCAGCGACTCCCGTAATCGTGCCTCCAGTACCCACACCCGCAACAATAAAATCTACCTGTCCCTCCGTATCTTGCCAAATTTCCTCAGCAGTGGTGAGACGGTGAATTTCCGGGTTAGAAGGGTTGCGAAATTGTTGCAACATATAAGCGCCGGGGATGCTATCGACAATTTGTTGAGCGCGTAAAATTGCCCCTTTCATGCCTTGGGAACCGGGGGTAAGTTCTAGGGTAGCACCGTAGGCTTTTAACATCGCCCGGCGCTCTAAACTCATCGTTTCCGGCATAGTTAAAATTAAGCGATAACCCTTAGCTGCCGCAGTCATCGCTAGGGCAATTCCCGTATTGCCAGAAGTGGGTTCCACTAAAACCGTGGTTTCTGGATTGATTAAACCCGCTTTTTCGGCGCTATTAATCATGTGAGTGCCAATCCGGTCTTTGACGGAAGCAGCGGGATTCATCCCTTCTAATTTCATCACAATTCGGCCAAGACAGCCCTCCGCTTGGGGAATCCGATTCAATTGTACTAAAGGTGTGCGGCCAACCAATTCGGTGACATCGTGAGCGATACGCATGATATTTTCTCAGTCTGGGTGATTCGTGTGCTTATTCATAGCGGTAAGCTCTCAGCTTTAGCGTTTGAGAATTTCCTCACTAGCCAAGGAGGCGCTATATAGCTCACTTATAGCAAAGGCCAGCCCTAGATCGGCAAAATTTCCATTTTCCTTTGTTTCTTCACCCAGTCCGAGTTGATTCCCAGAAACAGGCAAAACTACTATGACCGAATAAGATTGCTTTTTTCCAAAAGCTTATACTTGTATTAAAATAACTATAGATTAAGTTACTAAAGTCAGAATTACGGTCATGACCATTAAATCTAATCTAGCCCTATTGAAAGAACAACATATAGAAATTAAGGGCTATTTGAGCGATAGGTTAAAAGCACGTCATCTAGAATGGATTGTAGAACATCTTGATGATCCTGTAGCGGCGGAATTGTTCCAGATTATTATACAAGAACGCAATGAGAGAGCCAAAGTTAATTCAAATCAGTCCTTGCAAATATCCAGACACGAGGGCAAAATTGAACAGTTAGGAAAAAGTAATCAGAATTTATCCAACGAGAATGTTGAGCTTAAACAAGAAGTCAGTTATTGGCAAGAAAAAGTTAATGAATTGCTACACAAGTTAGAGCGGTTACGTCAAGATTTATTAGACTTTGATCAATCTGAGATTTATCGTTTAGGTCAATGGTTAAAGGCTAGTCTATCTAAAACTGCCCGGGAACGTCAACAGGCTTTACTGGAAAAGGAATTAGTTCATAAAGACAGTTATAATCTAGCGGTGAGCGATCTAAAAAATACTATTCAGCAACAACAGGATGGGATTACACAAATAAAAGAGCGAGCAATCTCTACAGTTGAATCTCTGGAAAAAACTAATGATAAACTACGAAGACAACTGGGGGATATTAAAAAATATATTATTAATAACTATGGCGATAAAAAGTGGCAAGAAATCACTCGTTACTTTGCAGATGACCAGGAACTGAAGCAATGAATTTACTAAAAGAAATGAGCTATCGCCAATGGCAAAAAAGAAATAGTGAAGTATTTCATGGTCTTTCCCCAGAGCAACAAAGACAAGCGAGAAAAAAGGGCTATTATAATATCGGCTGGGGAAAGGTTAAAAGCTCTTGGGAGCTTCTTCAGGATTTTAAAAATAATACTTATAAAGTTGTCAGTTTATTTGAGCATGAATTAAATAAGGGAAGTCTTGTCAAAGCCATTGATTTAGCAATTATTGAGTCTGAAAATGCCAAAAAAATGTCTGAGGAAGGAAAACAAGAGTTAGAAAAAATCTCTAAAAATTTGCATGAAATAGCAGATAAAGCTTTGGCTAAATATCCTTTATTATGATTATTCTGTACTGCCATGACTAAAATATCAAAATCAAAGTTGTCTCAATTATATAGCTCCGATGAAATTGCAGAAATCTGGAATGCTAATCAACATCTAGCAGTTATCGAACATCCCCAAAAAGGATTAATTAGCCCGAATCAATATCGAACAATGTCCAAAGAAAAACCCTGTCCTTTTTGTGGTAAAAAGATGAAACATGGCGAAGAATTTAAAACTTCTTCTCAGTCAGAAGCTATCAAAAGGGGTTACGAATATAATAATTATCAAGGGGAAAAAGTTATTAATCAAATCAATCAGATATTTTTTCACCCCAATTATGTCACCATCGATCATATAATTAATAAAGCTCGCTGTCCCGAAAAAATGTTTGATTTTGACAACTTACAACTGGTCTGCTGGCAGTGTAACCAAGCAAAAAGTGATGATAATGCCTATGAACTTCGTCACACTTATGAGTATTTATCTAGCCTAGTCGATGAAACAGCACTTCGTTATCCTCTTCTTGAAAAGACCAATGACTTAGCAGAGTTTAACAAATTTTAATTTTAATAAACGTTAATTAAGTTTATAATCTGATTAAATAGCCTTCAACTCTAATCGAAAACTCATAGTAAAATTCCACTATAATTGAATTGAGCTAATCTGAGTCAAAATGAATAACTTGTTTGCTTTTGCCTCATGTCTAAAAGAGACAATTTACACCTATCATTACGTCGCACTTTAGCAAAGGAGAATTTAAAGTCAGGCTAAATTTTTGTGAAATTTTCTTGACTATTATGACAAAAGATGCTATTTCCCCCGACAATTATCAGTAGTTTTTGCTGAAATTATCACAAATTACTGGCAAGTTTAATTATTAAAAGAGGTTGAGCGCCCAGGGACAAATTCAAAACCTAGCTGCTAACAACCGAAAAAGTTAGGTTAGTATGAGGGGAGATACCCTCTGAGGAGTTGCACTAATTATATGGACATCAAATTAATCTTGTTGGCATTGACGGCCGTATTCACCGTCTCTTGTCTCTTTTTCGGCACCCGCAACGGTTTTTACGATAGCGATAACTACGATGGCAATGGTTCCGCTCACTAACCAGTCATCATAATCAGGGTTGCCATGGTTCAACGCTCTACTGCCGTCTGGGGGTCAAAATCCCTTTTATCCTGTTTACCTTTTGGTGTCGGTCACGCATCAGAAGGGGTTTGTCTCCTACTGAAAATCGGTCCCTATCGCCTACTTTTAGATTGCGGTTTGGCCGATATGCAACCCCTCACCCAAAACAAAAAACCCCCCATGGATCTGGTGTTCTGTAGTCATGCCCACAGCGATCACATCCGTGGGTTAATGGCTCTCCATCAGACCTATCCCCAATTGCCAGTTTATGCCAGTGAGGTGACAGTACAACTGCTGCCCCTACAATGGCCGGATGCTGCCGAGGAAATCGGCAGTTTCTGTCAGGGTTGGCCATGGCGATCGCCGATCGCTCTCTTTGAGGATCTCACCGTCGAGATTTTTCCAGCCGGCCACCTGCCTGGGGCTGCCGTGGTTCTATTCACCTACAAAACCCCCAAACGCACCTATAAGGTTCTCTATACCGGCGATTTTTCCCTGTCTAATTTTCAACTGGTGGAAGGATTATCGATCGATCTGCTGCGGGGAGTATCCCCCGATGTGCTGATTATTGAAGGCAGTTACGGCACAGAACGCCATCCCCACCGACGACAGCAGGAAAAACAGTTGATGAATCGCATCTATCAGGCGATCGCTGAGGGGCAAAATGTCCTACTACCCGTCCCCGCTTTGGGATTGGGTCAAGAAATTTTAAAATTACTGCGATCGCACCACCAATTCACGGGCCGCGACATTGATATCTGGGTTGGAGGCAAGATCGCTAAAGCTTGCGATGCCTATCTAGAAATTTTACCACAATTTCCCGCATCTGTCCAGAATTTTGCCAAACATCAGCCCTTATTTTGGGATGAGCGCATCTGTCCCCGGTTGCGAAGGTTGCCAGAAAAACCGACACCTCTAGGGGGAACCACTCCGATCATTTTACTAATTGATCGCCTAGAGGAGGTGAGTAAATATCTGCAAGGGGATAAACCTTGGTTAATGTTAGTTCCCCAACACCTGCACGATATCAACCTGGAGAATCCCCGATTAAAAGCGGCACAGCGTTCGGGATTAATTAGCCAAGAAACCTATCTACTGGCCGAACATAGCGATAGTCGCAACACCACCCAACTGATCCATAACCTGCGACCACAGCATATCATGTTCGTCCATGGCTCGCCCCTATATCTAGCGGATTTGACCAGTTTAGAAGAATTACAAAGCCGTTATCAACTCCATTCCCCGGCCGTGGGAACTCTGGTGGAATTGCCTATCGGCGATCGCTTTCTGCAACCGACACCCCCGGCCCCCAGTCACTATGAGGGAGAATTAAATGAATCGGATTCGATCGTCACTATCACTTTACCAGAGCCGATCACCCGGGATCCCCGGTGGAGTAATTTCGCCGATACGGGACTGGTGGAAGCGCGCTGGCAAGGGGAAGAATTATTATTGCGGGGAGTCTCCCAACGGGAATTATTAAGCGAGAGTCCTAATCGCATCACCAAAGCTTTAGAGGAGATGGATTGCTGTCGTGTCTGTGTCCACTACAAAAGTCAGCGCTGTTGGAATCCCGCTTCTCCCCTCTACGGTTTTAAAGTGGTTGCCGAAGGCTATTGTCCCGTTTTTGAGGCCAATATATGATTAGGGTCTGCTGAAAAACTTTGGGGGTTAGGAGTCGGTCGTTAGGAGTCAGTATTCTCGGACTTCCTCCATACAGAAATACTAAAAAATTAAATTTTAACTCAGGCTCTGTAAGACTTTTAGCCATAGCTAGTATATTACTAGGGGGAAGTTCAGAAATAAAAGCATGAAAACTGACACGATTTTTTATCAACTCTTTCAATCATTCCCCTCTATCTTCTTTGAATTAATTCAACTCCCTATCAGCGAAGCCAATAACTACCGCTTTGACTCAGTGGAAGTAAAACAACTTTCCTTTCGTCTTGATGGAGTCTTTCTGCCGCAAAATAATCACCCCCAGACTCCTATCTACTTCTGTGAGGTACAATTTCAAGAAGATGAGGCTTTTTATCAGCGCTTTTTCACTGAAATATTCTTATATCTCAGTAAAACTGACTTAACCAATGATTGGCGGGGTGTGATTGTCTATCCTAACCCTCAAGTAGAAACCAATCAAGTTCAACGCTATCGGGAACTCCTCAACTCCGAGCGAGTCAGACGGATTTATCTGAATGAATTAGAAAACATTCCTCAAACTTCGATTGGTTTAGCTACAGTGCAATTAATCACCCTATCTAAAGCAAAAGCTATTGATAGCACCCGAAAATTAATCCAAAGAGTGCGGGAAGAATTAACCCCCGACCAAAAACCGCAAGAACTCTTACAATTAATA
>VYLR01000101.1_pt1 | contig 48971 bp, 42 predicted proteins | sample 5114291 | NCBI WGS metagenome assembly VYLR01 (sample SAMN12291774, study PRJNA351875) | freshwater metagenome | isolation source: freshwater lake | place: USA: Michigan, Lansing Lake | collected 2013-08-14 | reverse complement strand
ATGCTATATATTCTCATTAACCCTTTTAACCTTTGAATTAATTTTAGTTAGTATGTACTACTTTAATGGCTTTTTTGATCTGTGACAGTTGAGGGTGCGGAATGTGGGTTTAAAGGGAACAACTGCAAAGGGAACTCCGAAAATTGTTGAGGTTTCTTCGGCAAATTTGTTATCCTCGGTGAGGTCATAACTGCGCCTTCTTAACCCCCTACCTACCACCTGCTCACAGAGTAATTGGGATTGAAAGGGACGAATCCCAATAATATGTTTTACGGTCGAACAATCCCAACCCTCCGTCAGCATTCCTACAGAAATTACACATTTTATATCGCGACCGGGGGGGTGAAGCGGTCTAGCTAATTTCTCGGCTAGTTGAGCAAATCCTTCCGGATAAATGTCGCGTCCTTGGTCATCTTTTGTCCATTGAGTCTTACCAATGGTGTCTAAAGTAAAGCGCATCCATTTACTTTCATCGGATTTACTTTCACCCGATTCTAATTCTTCAACTACCTTAGAATCGACTCTAATTGTGTTAGTTTCTCCCTCGGTATTACGAAGCGATCGCAGGTTAGAGGAGGGTAAATAACCCGGTTTGATATCTTCTGCTATCCATTCATAGAGACATTTAGCAATGTTGGTATTCTTGCAGACAATAATAAATACAGGCGGTCTGGGATCATCGGAGGCTGCCCATTCTTGTCTGATTTGTTCCCACTGTCCCCCTAATAAGGTGATGGGATGTTGCACATATTTGAGGATAGCTTCTGGTTTAGGATTTATTCCTTTACCCCGTTCCGCAGTAGTCATTTTCTTCATTAACCATTCCCAGATATTAAAGTAAGCTAAATCTGAGACGGCTGCGCCGGTGGTATCTCTAACGGGTAATTGAGGAATTTTAACTAAACCTGATTCAATGGCATCCATTAAACTAAAATCACTGACGACCCACTCAAAGGGTTTGTTAGTATTCTGTTTAGAAGATTTTAAGTAATAGGGAGTAGCGGATAGATCCACACAGAAATTAATACCTCGATATTTGTGGATTCTATCTAATCCCTCAATCCAAATAGTAGATTCTTTTTCTTGATATTTTTCCGATTCTAGCTCATCACCAGCATCATTTTTATCCGGAGATATCCGAGATATCCGATAAGCATGATGCGCCTCATCATTAAAGACTAAAATGTTACCTTTATTCCCCACTTCTTGGGTTAAGATTCGTTTAATCCAAGCGGCATCACTTTCTAAATAGCGGGTACTTTCAACTTCGACTTCTTTTAAATTTCCCTGTGTATCATATTTCTCCCCTCCTTCAGCGACTTTTAACTGACCTAATGCGATTTGTTGTCCTAAAGTTTCTTGGGTTAGATATCTTGTTCCCCTAGCAGTTTCGTTTTTAGCGGCAATCTTAATCACTTCGGTGGCGGTGGTTTTGACTCCCACTTTCACCACTTTGGCAGTGTCATTACCGGCAGTGGCAGGCGCTCGCTTTTCAAAAATATGCCAATTTGTCACTAAGACTTTACCCCGTCTCAGTTTGTCCATCAGGTGAGAGGGTACGAGGTCACGGGTACGGTATAAGGAAGCTTCGCCGTTGTCGGGGTTGAGTTCCTGTAATCTACTTTTAATGGTGATATTGGGACAGATAATCAGGACAATATCGGAGAATTTAGCCTTACTGGGAGCTGCTACTTTGTTGAGGATGGACCATGCTGCTAACATCCCCATCACTGTTGTTTTACCGCTTCCGGTTGCCATCTTGCAGGCGTAGCGGATGAAAGCTTTCAGAGTGCTGTCAATGGGGGTATCTTGGGGAATATGAATCCCTTGGCGAAAGTCGGTGCGAGATTCAATCAGGAAAATTATGGTTTCTACTGCTTCTTTTTGAGCAAAAAATAGGCGATGTTCTCTTCCTTCTCGGTTCCAATAGTCCAATAGTTCTAAGGTAGTACGACTGACCCCGGGATAGTTTTCGTTTCTCCATTCTTTGACTTTGTTCCTGATGTGGTTAACCAAGGTCATTTCATAACCAGGGAAAAATTCATCGGGGGGTGAAAGTTTGAGAACTTTTCCTAATTCCCATTCGCTGTCACCTTCCCGGGGGGGATAGACAATAGCTGGTCTTCTCCCTTCTTTTAATTCCGGTTCATAACCTTCTCGGATGAACCAATAACGGGAGGGTTCATCAAAGGGTGAGTTGAGAATCGGTTCGTTGACTTCGTAGGACATAGGGTTATTTAGGATTTTTTTCTTATGTATTAACTCAAGGCAAACTCGGTTAAACTGCGTTTATAGGGAGCCTGAAAACCTAAGACTATATCTTGTTTGGGAACACCAGCCGCGATTAATTGATTGGCAATGCCGATTTCTGTTCCATCTCTTTGAATCCAGATTTTGTCATCTTTTATGTCAAGATGAATAATCACACCATAGATTCGCTTTTGCTCTTTCCACCCAATATTTAAGACTTGGTAATGATGGCGTTTTGTGTCAAAAATAAGTTGATTTTCTGTGTCATTTTTGCCGTTATTAACTGAATGTTGGGTGAGAATGTCTTGAATCAGTTGAGAGTAGTTTATTCTTTCCATAATACCACCTCTTGTTTGAGAGAATTAAAGATTAAGAGTTTAATTTTATATTCGGCTACAGCGTCTTGAATAAATTGACGAGAGAAAAAGTCCTCATAGGTATCTTGAGGAATGGCTAGATAAAGAATCCTTTCGGGTTGTTCCTGTCTTAATGCTAACCGATAATTGAGGATTTGTCCTAATGCGAGATGAAATTCGGTGACTTCAGATGCGCCTAAAAAAGATTTAATCTCTATGGCAATTTTTTGACCTGCCTTTTCTGCGGCAATTAATCTTTCCGCGCCTAAGTCGATGTAAAATTCTACGTCATTGACTTTAAGATAAAGGGGATCATGGGTGATATTCCAGCCATCTTTTTCGAGGGCAATACACACGGATTGATGAAAAATATCTTTGGCTGACATAGAATTTTCTAAAGTATAAGCAAGCTCGATAAACGGCTGATTTAACTTCATCAAGGGTTCATCAAAAGGTGAGTTGAGGATGGGTTCGTTGACTTCGTAGGGTAGGACATTTCGATTTTGGATTTTGGATTTTGGATTGATTAATTTTCTAGCAGGTTTTGAGGTTGTCTCATATTAACTCCTTTTTAAGCAGCTCGAAAAGGAATATTCTCAAGGATGACTTGGGGTACATTTCCTGTTCCTAAAACATCTTTAGCGTCGAGAATTTCAATGCCAACTAAAAGATCATTATCATCAAGGTTTAAGGTAATTTCATCGTTTAACTGAAGATTTCGACATTCATGTTTTCCCACTACAAGTCTAATATAAAGGGCATCAATTTCTGCATCGTAGCTAATTTTCATTTTGTTTCCTTTAAAAATAGTAGGTATAATAAGTTTTTTCTTTGTTTTTATCGCACCCTAATCACAAAATAATCTATCTAAATTGCGATACCCGCTAACAATTCTCAGGACAAAAATACCATCATCATGAACATTATAAAAAATGATGTAATCTCCTACTAAAAATCCCCTTAAATTAGGTCTAACTTGTTCATATCGTTTTCCCATATTAGGAAAATTAGCTACTAATTTACATTTTTGGCGTATCGCATCAAACAGATTACTAGCAGAGCGTGGATTATTTTGAGCCAGATAATTACAAATTTCATTAAGATCATTAATTGCCTCTTGGGAGAATTGATAAATTGCCATTATTCTAAGCCATATTCTTCTCTTAATCTTGTTTTTAACTGCTCAAAAACTAATTCCCCATCGGTTACATTACCCGCTAAAATTTGCTCGGTTGCACTATCAATTTTTTGCCGTAACTCCTCTAATTGAGGGTTAGTTTCCTGACTATCTTCTGCTAAAATAATAATTTCTACTCTTTGACCGGCTCGAAAGGGTAAATCGGATAAAATTAACTGATGCGATCGCTCAATTGTCACATATTTTTTGTAAGCATTCATATTAGTTTTCCTTTCTTTAACTCAGCTAATTTAAACTCTTAACCACTAACAACTCATTCCCCCTATCATCAATCACCTTAACGGCAATTTGCCGATGTTCTCCCACGGCAAAAGCTGCGCTGGTTGTCCCTGCTAGATGTTCCCAGACCGATTCCTCATAGGTTCCCTTTAAAGCTTTCTTAATCGAATCCCAAGCGCCGGTACGGGGAAAAAATGCCTGATTGACGTGGAAACATAGGCCATTGTAGTCAGTATCGAGAAACCAAGCGGGGACATTCCTACCCGGTTCTGAGTCCACTTTCATTGTAACCGGGTCAAACACATCCAACCCCAATAACTCCACTTGATATTTACCCTCAGCGATGGGATTAATCCTAATCTCTGGCAGTCCACAGACGCTGAATATCTGGGAACTCCTCATGTTTTTGAGTAAATCCCCCATCAGCAGGTCTGGAGTTGCTTGGATGTAAGTCGCGGGAATCCCCACCGTATCCTGACAGTTTTCGACAAACTGACGAGCGCTAGGAGCGATCGCAAAGCCAAGGACGAACAGATGAGCGTATTGTTTATGATAGGCCTCCCCGGCCGCTCTGTAAACGGGCTGTTCTGCGATCGCTCCGTTCTCTGGTCCGAATAGAAACGCCACCGGTTTCTGGGAGAGGGGAAGCTGATTCAGGTTTGCTTCTAGGGCCTCATCTACCACCTCCCCCAAGGTAGCACCTTCTAAATCACTAGCTTTGACCATTGCTTCGGCCGATAGATTCTGGGTTCGCGTCGGCTGTCGCACGTTGTTCAGGGTGATGGTGCGGTTCCCAGACAGACGTAACACGGGAGATTTCCGCAGAATTTCCAACATCCGTTCTTCATAGGGACCGCTATTGTCGATTACCACCGCTGCGCTTTCCGGTTCGTCTTCCATCTCCACCGGAGGCGGTATGGTTCCCTCGATGGTGAAGGGACTACACACCCGCACAATACTGTTATCTACTTCGGGACGGTCAACTAAGATTTCCGATTCGGGGGGTTCATTGTTAGCGATACTTTTCAGGGTGATGTGTGGGACTATTCCCCCAATTTCTTCCCCTTTACTGTTCTGTTTTCTCTTGTAGATAAAACCCCCCGCCGGTGAGTTATTATCTTTCAGTTGATACCAAGGAAAGGTGGCGGTTAATAGTCTCTGTCTGGCTAAGGCTAAGGGTACTCTACTGACATCACAGGTTATCCATCTTCTCCCCCATTGTTCGGCAACGTAGGCGGTTGTCCCACTTCCACAATTATGAACGGTACAAACTTCAGTAATAAAAGAGTGGACAGTTTCAATCTCTAAATCATAGACTGTTTCCGTCGTTATTTCCGATTCTAAATCTTTAATTTCACAGGGTATTTGTTCCCTGCCAAAATAAACAATATCGCCGATTTTTAAAGTATCAGCCCGTCGCCATTCTTTGTAATGATCTTCTGAAGGTTCAACCGCAGCCAATGTGGCTTTAATTGTCTCTAATATTCCCGTCAAATTATGATAAATTTCTTGATTATTGAATCGCAAAATATTTAATCCCAAAGAGTTTAAATAAGTATCTCTTTCTTGGTCATAAACTATCGCATCTGGCCTATAATGGCTATCTCCATCTACTTCAACAATACAACCCTTTTCTCTTGCATAAAAGTCGGTAATATAACGTCCAATAGGATGTTGACGGCGGAATTTAACTCCTAATTGATTTCCTTTGATTTCTTGCCATAATTTAGCTTCGGCTGGAGTAGCTTCTTTTCTCATTTCTCTAGCTAAACCAAAATTATTTTTAGGAATATGTTCCCAATTGCGATCGCCTCCATAACTGGTTGTCCGTTTTTGACATAAGACTCGATGATCTCCCGTTACCCAGAGGATTTGCTGACAAAGGTGGTGACGAATCCCGATCATTTTCCCTTGATGGGTTTTGCTGATAGTACGAAGAATCCGATGAGGTTGCAGATCATGTCCGATGACATAATCTCCCGGTTGTAATTTTTCTATTTCTAAAGCCTCTAAAGCCCCCCCGATGTCGGGGGGGTTGGGGGGGAAAATCCCCGGTATCTGAGATTTTACCCCCCCCTGCCCCCCCTTCAAAGGGGGGGAGTTAGTTGGTTGGTGGGGAATAAGGATTTTTGTACCTTTTCTTAGACAGGTGATATCTAATACTAAATCGCCGGGGTCGGTGGTCATTAATAGACAGCGTTGGATGACTTTTGTTGATGTTTGAACTACATATATTTTTTCATATACTAAAGCTCCGCCTCCTGTATCCATCCAAATATTTTTGATTTCTGAAATAGGATAATCAGACAAAAACCGTTTATAACAAAGACTTTTTCCTTCTAAAATTAATCTATTTAACTCTCCTAATTTTGTTAACCCAGAAGGTACAATAGACCAATGTCTTCCTTTTGGCGGATAAAAAGTTTGTCCATTCCACTCAAAAGGTAAAGATGTTTCTCCAGATGTTTCTCCTTGAGAATTTAAAGCAGTAATTCTAAATCTTTTTCCTTCTGGGATAATTTCTAATCCTTGTAATTGCTCATTAGATAATCTTTGATTAGTCCCATCTGGTAATTGTAAATAACAATATCTTTGATCAGTTTCTTCTTGAGAACGTGAAACAAAAATTGGTCTAAACTTTAAAGTTTGATTATTTTTTGAATACCACAAAATAATGTCGTATATGCTATCAATTCTATTACTAGATTTGCCTGCTGTGGTTTTAAAAGCAATCTGTGAAACAAAATTCTCCCCACCAAAAACCTCATCCATCAATTCCCGAACATGATGCACATTCTCATCGGAAATCTGCACAAAAACACTACCGCTATCAGTCAACAACTCCCGGGCCAACAACAAACGATCGCGTAAATAACTCAGATAAGAATGTAACCCTAATTCCCAAGTATCTCGATAAGCTTGCACCATCTCTGGTTCGCGGGTGAAATCATCGTCATCGTTGTGTTTAACGTCGCGTTTTCTCACAAAAGGTTGAAAATTAGAACCAAATTTTACCCCGTAGGGAGGGTCAATATAAATCATCTGCACCTTACCCCCCATCCCCTCGTATTGCAGTAGGGAGTTCATCGTCACCAACGAGTCACCGAGAATCATCCGGTTTACCCATTTATCGTGGTACTCATAAGCTCGGAGAATCTGGTCAGTAATTGACCATTTAGGGTCATTAAATAGATTCAATTGTTCCCCTTTTTCCACCTTGTGGGATTTCAGGGTTTCAATAATTGCCCTAGTGGATAAACGTTCATGGACAAATAAGGGTAAAGTCGGCACTTGAAAAGATAATCTTTCGGCCTTTCCTGTCCAATTTAAAAACGGTTCACCGATTGCCTTGAGTTTACGCGCTGCTATTTTGGCGGTTTCTAAATCTTCTGCCGCGAGAATTTGCTCAATTAAGGCCTCAGCTTCTTCTCGTGCGGGGTTTTCATCCCAGTTTAACTCCGGGGACAAAGAGGAATCATAACGATAGGTGACAGGGGGTTTCTTTTTCTTGAAGTGGGGTTCCGTGCCAATATCGGGACGCTGGGGATGTTCCTCGCCATGGTTGTAACTTTTGGCTTCCGTTTGCTTGTTCGTTTTCTTGGGCATTAGCAACTCTTCCTCCAAGGCGAGGTCAATCTTTATTGTAACCCTTGAATAACCCCAAGAGAGCCAAAAAAAAGCGAACTTCTCTGGGGAGAAATTCGCCTTAATTTCCAGAAATTCTGAATTTATTAATTAGGCACGAGCTTCGAGACGACCATAGAAAATGCCGCGAATTTTCACTTCTTCAGCATCTTTTGCCCCTAAATCTGTATCAGAAGGCTGTTCACTTTCAAAAACACCAGCAAACTCGCCAGTAGAAGCGTCAACTTTAGTTACCTGTAAAGACATAGTACCTTTACCCAGTTCCGTCGCTTTGACGTTAGCACGCTGGAAATCTTGACTATCAGCACTAGCGGGTAAAGCGACAGCATTATCATAACCCGTTACCACACCCCGACCTTTGGGATCTAAGAAACCAGCGCCACGATAGGAGGGAACTTTAAAGTCGCCTTCAAAATCGGTGGAACTGTTAATCGAGCTAAATCCAGCTTCGGTTTTGCCAGTGAAACCTTTAATGGTAAAGAAGAGGGGAACTCTTTCACCTCCGGGTAATTGTACGGTAATGGGTTGGAAATCGATACCGTCTTCTTCCTTGAGGGTTAAAACACCGTCTTCGCCTACGGTTAAACTCGCTGTCATCTGTTCTAAACTGGTGGTATCTCTGGTTAAGAGTTTACCCGGGATAAAGGTGGCCGCTTCCCGCTTATTAATGGGTTCACCCTTGACAAAATATTCTTGGGGTTCCAAACATAAATCTGTCACCACATAACTTTCGCCGCTTTCTAAGGGGAGAGTCCCCCGGGTAAACTCGGAAATCTGCGGACATTTGTTAGCTAATCCCGTGTTTAAAATTTCATCATAGGTTAGCTCGTTTCTATTCAGGACGGCACTAGGCGCGTCGCTACAAGCTGTCAACACCCCCAAGCACAAGGCTAAAAAGGCAACTAACAAGGCACGAAATCTCATCTATGTCAACCTCTCTTTGTCAATCTTTACAATTACTACCCTTGATCCATAGCCTGATGAATTATCGAATCGGTCGGGCCAATTCACCGAAACTCAGTTTATCAAAGATCCGTGACCATTGAGAAGATGGGGGACAGGGAGAGGAGAGACAGAAGGCAATAGGCAATAGGCAATAGGCAATAGGCAGCTTTGTTCTCCCCACTCCCCACTTCCCCACACCCTACACCCTACACCCTACACCCCACACCCTACACCCTACACCCCACACCCTCTTTCAAGTCAGAAGGCTCTAAGAAACTCATAGCTGATGACTGATATGATCGGTGTGACTGTTTTCAGGTGCAGAAATTTCGATGAATAGCCCATTGCCGGGAGATAATAGCCAATTAGATAGCCAACTGCATTCCCTTGTAACGACGGTGACAGCGATCGCCCAAGAACAGCAGGGAGATTGTAACGGTTTGTTAATGTTGCTGCGAACTTTAGAAAATTTACATCGGCAGATTCGCGAGCAGATGTTCGAGCCATCATTACCCAATACCCGTAAGGACTTATACGGATTACTCCGGGATATCGAGGAAACCGGGGGATGGCCCTATATAGAACGGATGAAGTTACAAATGTTAATGGAAAAATTATTAGCCAGTGAAGTCGGCGCGCTCGATTCGGCGGCAAAAACCGATGATCGGGAAAAATGAGTTTCCAGAGGGTACGGAGCGGGTTACAGTATTGGGAAAATGGATATTTTAGGGGTAAATCATGACCACCGCGAACCCGATTAAATTTGGAACCGATGGCTGGCGCGGGATTATCGCCGCCGATTTTACTTTCGATCGAGTCGCTCTGCTCGCTCCCTTGGCAGCTCAGGTTTTAGCGGATAATTATGGTCAGATCACGGGTTCGCGGACGATGATCGTCGGCTATGATCGGCGGTTTATGGCGGAGGATTTTGCTCAAACTGCGGCGGAATCGCTGCAAAAAGCTGGTTTTGATGTGCTTCTCTCCCAATCCTACGCTCCCACTCCCGCTTTTAGTTGGGCAGCTCGCTCAGAAAATGCTCTCGGTGCGATCGTGTTAACCGCCAGTCATAACCCGGCTAAATATCTCGGTTTGAAGGTTAAAGGTTATTTTGGTGGTTCTGTCTCGCCGGAAATTACCCAACAAATTGAAGCTTTATTGTCTAATCCGCCCCAATTTAACGCCAATGCAGGTAAATTAAGCACTTTTGAGCCTTGGTCAGGTTATTGTCAGGGTTTACGCCAAAAAGTTAATATTGCCGCTATTGCCAACGCGATCGAATCGGGACAACTAAAAGTTTATTCCGATGTCATGCACGGTGCGGCGGCTACCGGTTTAGAGCGTCTTTTGGGGGTGGGGATCACGGAATTACGCGGCAATCGCGATCCTTTGTTCGGTGGCGGCTCTCCGGAACCTTTGCCGAGAAATTTGACGGAAATCATCGATAAGCTGGCTCAGAGCGCAAATTTAGCCCCTTTGCGAGTAGGTTTGGTCTTCGATGGCGATAGCGATCGAGTGGCGGCGATCGATGGTCGGGGGAATTTTTTAAGCACCCAAAATCTCATCCCGATTCTAATCGAGCATTTAGCCGGCAAAAAGGGAATGAGAGGGGAAATTGTGAAAACGGTGAGCGGTTCCGATTTAATCCCCAAATTAGCCAGTTTATACGGTTTATCGGTCTTTGAAACCCCGATCGGTTATAAGTATATCGCCGATCGAATGTTGACCACTCCTGTGTTAATTGGTGGGGAAGAATCGGGAGGTGTCGGTTATGGTACTCACATTCCCGAACGGGATGCTTTATTATCAGCTTTATACGTTTTGGAAGCGGTGGTGGAATCGGGCCAAGATTTAAGCGATCTTTACGCGCAATTACAGGATAAAACTGGGTTTCATTCTCAGTATGATCGTATTGATTTACCCCTAGCTAATATGGAAGCTCGCACTCAGTTAATTACTGCTTTGGATAAGGAACCCTTAAGGGAAATTGCCGGTAAACAAGTGACTGATTGTAATACTATGGACGGTTATAAGTTCCGTTTAGAAGATGGCAGTTGGTTGTTAATTCGCTTTAGTGGCACAGAACCGGTTTTGCGTCTCTACTGTGAATCTTCAACCCTCGATCGAGTTCAGGAAATTCTCGCCTGGGCAAAATCTTGGGCTACCTAATAGAAAACGGGTTTCTTGAAGAAACCCGTTTTCTGGAATTGAATGGGGCAATAATATATAGGAAGTAACAATAAAAGAGACTTTTGAGAATGAATTTACCTTAAAACTCCACAGAAATTATCCTCTTTTGAGCTGCCTTTTTCTTTTACTTGGGGATTTTACCTAAATCTGCAAAATAGAGTATAACTCAATCTAGATTAACTATTATCGAAGCCATCATGACAACTAAATCAGAACTCTATGAACAAGATTTTCAATTATGGCTGATAACAACAATAGGTCAGTTAGAACAAGGAGATTTTCAGGCATTAGATGTATCTCATTTGGTTGAGGAGTTGAAAGAATTGGGTAAATCAGATAAAAATGCCTTGGAAGGAAATTTAATGATTTTGCTGGCTCATTTACTGAAATTAAAAGTACAATCCTCCGCCCCTGAAAGCATGAAATCTAGCTGGTATAGCTCCATTGTCGAACACAGAGAACGAGTTATCGCCTTACTAGAAAACACCCCTTCTTTGAAATCTCATCTAGGAATCGCCATCGATAAAACCTATCCTAAAGGTCGCAAAATTGCCATCAAGGAAAGTAAATTGGCTGACTTGGGAATTGCGATTCCTCCAGAGGAAGCATATCCCTTAGACTGTCCTTTTTCCTTAGAACAAATTCTTGACGAAGATTTCTATGGCTGATAATTCAAAATGCTGCTAAAAAGTCTTCAAATCTCAAAAACTGGGAAGCTATACAAGTCACATCTGTTTCCCAATACTAAGCGATTCGACTGACTTTCAATAGAGCTTACAAGCTTTTTTGCCCAACCCTAGTTAATCAGCCTGCAAAAAAATAAGTAAAAATTATAAACTTAAGATAAAAAATTAAAATATTTAAATACTTTAGGCGATTAGTTAAATGTAACAAGTAAGTTACAAGGAGAGTGTTTTTCCCGAATTTGCCAAAATTTAGCTGAAAATCGGGGTTGCCTACATTTATTAATCTGGTATGATCGTGGTATGCTGTGGGCTTAGTTTAAGCATTAAACCTTAAATCAACGGAAAAAGGCGACAATCAGGGGACTACATTGATCCTCTTGCCCAAAAAAAGCCCATAAGGATAACATTTTTTTTTGTAGCAATTTTTAAAGTTTTGTAAAGGCTATTGACTTAGAAACAGAATTGTGTAATGTGGATCGAGAAATAGTCTTGAGTATTGACAAAAAAACCCTTACCTGTTACCTGTAGGTAAGGGGTTGGGGGGTTAGGTCAAATCAATTGCGCTTAAGGTACTTCAGTCCAGCGCCTAAGCCTCCTAGTACCAGCAAACTCAGCACAGTTGACGGTTCGGGAATCGGGGCAGAAAAGTTAGAAATCGTCACACTAGCCCGTCCAAAAAGGTTGTCCACAGTGAAAATACGGAAACCAAAGCTGTCGCCAGCTAGGACGTTAAACGTCGATGTCCCGTTTTGGACAACATCTCCCCCATTATCAGTTACTTGGGTGAAGCTGCCGTTGAGCAGATATCCGAAGCGATCGAAGAAAGGCCCATCAGCAGTAGAGTAGTTCCAATTAAACGTCACCGTCCCAGCCGCAGCCGCAGTGGTGGTGTAGTTTGTGGTTCCAGAACTGTTAGAACCATTGTCCCCCCCAGTCAGGCTAATAGACGCGGGAGCGCCGCTGGTATTGACCGACCCGTCGGCATTACTATTGGTAAATGTCCAATTAATGGGAGCGTAGGGAGTTTGGAAACCGAACACTGTTGCGGCACTAGCACCAGAAGCAGCGGCTAGGGTGAGGCCAACAGTAGTGACAGTCATTGCGGTCTATGACCGCAATGACTCGAATAATTTTGGCGATTTGGTGGCCATGGCCCTAAAAATAAATTAATTTACCCCTTAAGGTTAAGGTTGATCAAAATATTTTTCAAGAGGATTTTTTATGGAAATATTCAATCCTATCTATATAGATAAGTAAATGGTTGGTTCTCTTATTCTTTGTGTGATCAGTGTAACTTATATAGTAGCGATCGATCTTTGTGTCCTCTGTGTCTGGAGTGGTTCTTTCCACTCATTCGCCCGCAAATCTACTCGAATCTGGCGCTGCTGATTTTTTATCTCAGTTTGAAGATGGGCTGAAAACTGGAGCAATGTGGACATCGATCGAAAGACTAAGCTAAACTGGTAATGACTATGTATTAGGGCGGAGGTCAACGGACGCAACTATGGACAATTTGGAGGTAAAACAAAAACCGATCCGGTGTTTAGAAGATGCGATCGAAAGGTGTCAAACTTTAGGAATGCGGGTTAGTCGTCAGCGTCGCTATATTTTAGAATTGCTGTGGCAAGCGCAGGAACACCTATCAGCGCGAGAAATTTATGATCGTCTCAATCTGCAAGGAAAGAACATCGGTCATACTTCAGTGTACCAAAACCTAGAGGCTCTATCCGGTCAAGGCATTATCGAATCTGTGGAACGCTGGGACGGCAGACTCTACGGTAACATCAGCGATTCCCACAGTCACGTCAATTGTCTGGACAGTCAACAAATCATCGATGTGCATATCGAACTTCCCCCAGAATTAATTAAACAGGTCGAGGCATCGACGGGGGTAAAAATTACCGATTATCGCATCGATTTCTATGGCTATAAACAAAACAAATGAGCCAGATAACTGTATAATTAGCCCTGTGAATAGTATCCGTTGACAGGCTGCAACTCTTGTGATCGATCGCCCTCTCACCTTAATTATTATCGATAATGACCCGATTTTCCGCTTGGGTCTGGTGCAGGCCTTGTCGCAGATAGAAAATATTAGTATCGTCACCGAAGGGGATTTAGAAACAATTTTCGCTTTGACTCTGAATCCCTCCCCCGAAATTATTATTATTGATCCTCTCTTTGATTGGTCTTACTGTGAAATTCTCCACTCTCGCTATCCCGAAAGTAAAATTGTTTTATTAACCTTTCCTCTCGACTCCCGACAGCAACTAATCGCCAGAGAATTAGGCATCGCTGGTTATATTCCCAAAGGCACAAACCTAGAGCAATTTATCACTATTTTAGGGCAAATTTCCCGGGATGAAACCCACGATGTTGCCCCTTCTGCTCTCACCATTGCTACCCGTCCAAGTTTAGCTCCTAGCCATTGGTTAATCACTGCTGGCAAAACGGGATTAAATCGCATCGAAAGTGAATTACATTTAATTGATCTCCATCTCAATCAACAGTCTTTATCCGGCTTTGATCGCTTTTATTGGCAGGGGAGAAAACGAGAACTTTTAGCAGCCCTATGGCTAGTGAGAAAATTAATTCCCCTGGAAGGTAGCTATTACAATTCAGCTTCAGTGACACCCCCGGTAATAATTAACAATATCGATCGAGAATTACCAATTTTAAGCCGCGAGCGTCCCCTCTGTGTTTCGGCGGTTTTTGAATCGACTTTAGCAGTTATTCGATCGCCTTTAATTAATAGAACAAAGATTAGTTTTGAAATCGATGTTTTACAGGATAATCGGCAACGGGAATTATTATATTTAGTTCTCGATGAAATTCGTAAAAATGTCGATGAAATCAGATATTTACAGATTAGCAGTGGGGAATTAACCAGTCGCTTAAATCTGATTATTTACGATATCTGGGAGAAAGTTACCCGTAAATTTTTAGAAATTAATGCCTCGGTTTATGATGAAATTAGTAAAAGTAGGCTTAACGAAATTATTCTGGAAGAAAGAGAGGCAATTCAAACAGAAATCCTCAATAAAATTCCTTTTACTCTTGACTTATTTTCCTATTTAGTGTACGAAAATAGTTTAACTATTGACGGAGTAGAATACCGAGCTAATGCTCCTGAAACTATCGCCAGAGCCGAAATTATCCTGCAAAATCTCATTCATAATATTGCCAATGCGGTGACGGTAATTATTCTCAATAACTTCTCGGAATCGGAAAGAATCAAACAAAAACTTTACCGGTCAGAATTTCTCATCGCCAGAAAATTAGCTAAAATCCGCAATGAATTATCTTGGAAATACCGACGGCAACAATATTGGCAAGAACCTAAAGATATCTTTGAAAGTCAATATCAATTATTTCACTATAGCGATGGAGAAATTCAATCTCTAGCCATTTATTCCCCCCGACAGGAAGAATTAAACAGTTTAACAGGCATACCCTGGTTAGTTTCGATCGCCTTAGAATTAAGAGACTCTTTATCTCCTCGTTTACGCGCTTTTTTTCGGGTGGTGGGTAAGGGAGTAGTCTATATTCTTATCCAAGTTATCGGTCGCGGTATTGGGTTAGTAATTCGCGGGGTTTTACAGGGAGTCGGTAACACTTGGCAGGAAGTCAAAGGTAAAAAGGGATCATGAGAATTTACCTTGATAAGTCCGGTTCTTCATTAGTTCGCTCTAGACAAAAACAATTGACAAAAATCGCCAAATGCCTTTCTATATAAGGGTTCCATCCCTTATACCCCCCGTCCATTGCATAACACAAACCGAAGAACCATAAGTCCTATAGCGGTGTGCAGTCGTATGAGGTACAGTGTCACGAGCTATAAACCATGCTAGGCAAAGCTTGGTTTGTATCTCACTCAAGCGCTTACCGCTATAATTCAGTTGGGCGAATCTAAAAAAAATCCTTAAGAATAGCGTAGGGTAATTGACAATCTAAGGGGCAGTGTATGTATGATTATCATGTAACCATTACATCTGAGTTGTGGGCATTCTTGCCCAGTGATTTTAGATTAAGCAAGGAGTACAGAGATGTTTCCCGATAGAAAGAACTGTCATCCTTTTCTCCGTCTGATTTGTCGATACCATAGTCGTTTATCTGGGGCTAGATATCGAGCAGGATATTACCTACATTGATGACGAAGGGGGAGTACCTCAGGGGTTAATTTTGTCCTAGTTTTGCTAGGGATTAAATGAGCGCTAAGGATTTGATCGCCTTTTCATTAACAAAACTCAATCAAATATTTAAGGACATCATCAATCTATGGTTTTATACCGATGCAAAGATCCCTATGTCATCACCGTCAGAAATGAGGAGGGATCTTTTCTCTGGAATTTTAATAATTTTCCCTGTAGTTTTGTCGGAGACAGACAGGGTGAAGCCTATACAGGAACGATTCCTTTTGAGTTTAAACCCTACAATATTCCCCTAGTGTTTGCCAATGCGAGATTGTTTTCTGTTTTTGGCTTTGATGATCCAGCCTGGCGGGGAACTCCCTTAGATATTCATCTTTGTTTTGCAGCGGATCAAGGGATGCAGTCTATTACTTTGATTCCGAATAAAGCGGCGAATTTTGAGGTAATTGAAGACAGCGAATATTGTAACATTATTCGTCATGTCTATAACAGTAGTTCCTATTTTGAAATCTTTCTGGGTAGTACAGAAAAAGTAAAATATACAGATACTATTTGGCTGTCTATTATGAACGTCTATCCAGACTGACTGTTTACCCACTGCTTGAGGAAGTAGCCTCTCAAATCATTCTCAAAACAACCATTGCTAAATTTAGGAGACAATTCAATGAGTCCTAGCTACGATCAACAACAAATCATCTTCTGTCTTTCGATGTTTGCTAATATCAGTGACAGTAGTACCATAATCAGTGACTTAGCTAATCCCAGTGTCCAGGCAAAAATTGGTCAATGGACAGTGGTTTGGGGACCGGTAATTTACCAACCTTCTGGCAGTTCCACCTGGGGTAATATTATGTATGTAGCTAAAGGACAAAATTCGGCAACCAATAACCCCCAATATGTCGTGGCAATCGCCGCAACCAACCCCAAGTCTGTTTTTGACTGGTTACAGGAAGATTGTGATACCGGCAATATGGTTGTATGGTCAACACAATATCCAGAAAGAGGCAAAATTTCTGAAGGGACGAATGAAGGAATAACAATTTTGCAAAACATGAAAGATTCCTCGAATTTATCTCTCTTAGAATTTCTGACTAAGGAAATTCAAAGCCAACCCAATCAACCCATAGAAGTTATGACCACAGGTCACAGTTTAGGGGGTGCATTATCTCCAGTTATGGCGTTATGGCTTTACGAAAATCAAAAAACCTGGAATCCCACAGGTAAACAAGTCACTGTACAGACACAGTTTTCCGCCGGAGCAACTCCTGGAGATCAAAACTTTTCCGATTACTACGGAACCACACAGCCAGGTCTTAACCAATCTAGCCGAATCTGGAATAGTTTAGACATTGTTCCTCACGCCTGGAATATTCAACAACTCCAACAGATTCCATCTCTTTACAAACCCTGTAACATTCCTGAATCTTTAACCATTTCGGGAATAGTTGAGAAGCAAATTAACAAAGTCAAAAACTGTAACTATCAGCCTCTTAACCCCACAACTTTAGCCATGAAAGGCTCCTGTGGCGTGTTTTCTCAAACAGAAAGTACGGCAGTAAAACAGTTTCTTCAAGAGGCTTATTTTCAGCACATTCAAGCCTACTTCAATTTGCTAAATGTTGAATGGCCTATCACGCAAAATGTCTCTGATGCTTTAAATTTAACACAGCAGGACTTAGATACAATAGCGAACAATTTGAGTTAAGACATTTTTAACAGAAATTGGGTTTCTTTTTCTTGCAAGAAACCCGATTTCTTAGGTGAGGCAATCTAAAAATTTCTTTCATTACAAAACATCAATCAGGAGAAAAGCCATGAATGTTATTCGCGTTCCCAATAGCACCGAATTAATTAGCGGAATCGGCGTTGGTTTTAATTGTTTTACCGGCCAACAAATGACGAGTGCTTTGGCAGCAAATCCAACGGTTACTCAATTAGGACTTGATTCCCAAAGTTTTTTTAAAATTTGTTATTCCGCTGAGGACTTTAATAATACCATTACCCATTCCTTGGGTGTTTCGGCGCAGATTAGCTTAAAAAAAGCCAGTTCCAGTTCCGATTCTAGTTCTGATTCTAGTTCTAGTTCTGATTCTACCTTTAGCGACCCGTCGGTAAGTTCAACCCTGAGCTTATCTAATGCCTTATCCATCAATGATACATCGGTCAGCGTTATTGTTTATGCGCGGGTCGAGAACATTCATCAAGCGCTGAGTCAATGCCAATTAAGCAGTAGTATTTCTGTACCCACAACACAAACCGAATGCTTGAATTTTTATCAGCAGTATGGCGATAGTTTTGTGTCTGAATTGACTGAAGGGGCAGAATATGTCGCAGTTTTTGTTTTTTCTTGCCAAACCCAAGAAGACCAGCGCAGTTTACAAGAGGCTTTAACAGCGCAGGTAACGGTGAATGTTTGCGATCATATTTCGCCAGAGGTGGGTGCGAATTTGACTGCTGGCTTAACAGCAACGTTGAACAATACCACTGTGCGTTGTCAGATTTATCAATCTTTAGTTGGCAGCAATGCCAGTTTGCCGACTTTTGGGTCAGATGTGAATGGTTTTATCAGCAGCATAGTTTCAGCTGCACAGAGCTTGAACGCAAATACGCCAGTAGTGTTTGATTTTGCCTTAACTGGCTATGAAACTCTGTTTGGCAGTAACTTAAGCGCCTCATTTATCAATATTGCGACTAATCGACAAATTTATATCGATTATATTGCCCCAACAGTGACAAATTTAGGGCATCTTGCCACTAAGTATCAGTGGATTGCTAACGCGTATCAGGCTTATAACTATAGCGGCGATACCACATTTATCACCAACCAAAAGCAGTTAAATAGTGATATAAACAACGTCAATGCCTGGATTAGTAGTGTTGCTGGTAATCCAACGCAAACACCGAGCATTCCCAGTTCAATGAATCCGCCACTGAGCTTGATGAATGGCACACCAGTATTTAATTATTTAGTGCCGACGCAGCCACTGTATGGCAATACCAGTAATGAGCCGTTTCAGGATATTGATGTCGGCTCCGTGGTGAGTGCCTCCAGCAGCACCACTACCGCCACAACAGCGCTGAATGCGGGAATTAACGGCTCAATTTCTGGTCATAATAGCTCCAGCGTTTCCGGTACTTATTCGCAAATAACCAGCCAAACTACCGGCATAGCGGCGGCAATGTCTAATATTCCAGTGCTTTATATGATCACTGTCTGGGGTAATAACAATGTCGCTCAGTTTTATGCCTCTTACAACACGCTGAATTATAGCAATCCATTTGCTCATGGCGCCGCTAATGTCTCTTCCTGTCATGGCGCAACCCTGTTTTTAACCCCTGACCACCAGGATGATGGTGTCAATAGCTTGGACAATCATGTATATATCAGCAATATGAGCGGTCAAGTTTCCGGCGGCGTGATTGCCCAGTTGAGTTTTACCGATAGTGTTAATCAGAGCATCACCCAACCATCAAACGCCAGCGGCAGTAGTTTTAGCTGGACTTTGCCACAGGGGGCGACGCTGATTGGCTTTCAAGGATATTGCAACAGCAATAATCTCGTGGGATTGCAGCCAATTTGCATTTCTGTACAGCCAGCAAAATGGTTAGCACCATCGATTGAGACAATGCCATTTGTCACCACGCTGCCGGTTAGTACCTTGGGGGTGGGCTATAACTCTTTTCTGGGTAGCGGCTTGCCGAATTCTGCACTGAACAGTAGTGCTTGTGTCAGCGTTAATCAGGGGGCGCAAAACGAGGCAATCATTAAAATTTGCGCCAGTCGCCAGTCATTAGCCGAAACTTTGAGCAAAACCACCGGATTTTCCATTGGCGTTCTTGGCTTTAAACTCAGCCACAGCAAAACCACAACGAAAACCATACAAGTGACCGATACCGATGTTAGCGTGGTGCTGATTAGCCGTGTGGTGACATCGAGTCCAGTTTATACGCAATGCGCGTTATCGCCCACGTTGGCTAATTTAAGCGCAGAGCAATTTCTCATCGAATATGGCGATTCATTTGTCTGCGCTACAGTTAACGGCGGATTGTATGTAGCAGTATTTGTGTTTCAATGCGATAGCAGTGCCGTGCAGGAAACGGTGCAAAAAACCTTGAGTGTCAGCGCGTCGATTAAATCGGCATCCCTCAATGCCAGCTTAAGTTCTGATTTGAGCAATGCACAAAGTTCTAAAGGGGTTAATTTGACCTGTTACCAACAGGTTATCGGTAGCAGTAGTTTCACGTTGCCGAATATAACTGGTAATGTCAAAACCGATGCCGAAAATTTGGTTCAGGCGGCGAGCAGTTTTTCTGCTAAAGACATTGATACGCCCTGTGTGCTGTCATTTATGACTATGGGCTATGAAACTTTGCTACCTAGTTCTGCTTTGAGTAGCTTTCAGCCGATAGTCACCAATCGCCAGACTTATCAACTGCAAGTTGCGCCCACTCTGACGCAGCTTTATGGCGTTTGGGCAGAAATTTTGACCATTAGCCAGGTTTATACAACATACAATTACAACGGTGATGTCAATATCCACTTTTTCATCATGGGCGCTGAGAACAACAGCGGACTCGTCATCAGCGCCATTAATGGATTTAATAGCTGGCTTGACAGTGTTATCGCCTCGCCGCTAGAAGTTGTCCCACTCAGTTCCAGTCTCAATCCGCCTCTGGCGTTAACAGTCGGTTCGCCCAGTCTTAATTATAGTGTCACCGTCGCGCCGTGTAACAGCCTCAACAATATCTCGGCAATATGGGGTGGCGTTAATTCTAGTCCGTTTCAGGATATTTGTGCGGGCCAGGCATTTTTTAACAGCAATCCAGGCTTTAACGGCAGTAATCCGGCAAACAACACGCCAACACCGATTGCCTTAAAAGACTTACCAACCATTGCCAGCATTGAGTTACACAGCGGCTATTATATTGATCAATTAACCACAACCTACAGCTACACAGCAGGGGTACAAAGTTTTAGTCATGGCGGCGGCGGTGGCGGGCCTAGTTTTAGCCTGAATTTACGCGCCGGTGAATTTATCAGCAGTGTCGGCGGGACTTGCGGCGATTACATCAATCAGCTGAGCTTCACCACCACCATGGGGCAGACTTACACTTACCCGCTATCGCCTCAAAACACTGGTGGCAAAATTAGCTGGACAGCGGCAGAAAATCAAGTCTTGCTCGGTTTTCAAGGCTCTAGCGGTAAGTATCTGAATCAGTTGCAATTGATTTTACTCAATCTCAATCCATCAATTTGGTCAAAACCATTGCTTTATGACCTGTCCACGCCTTGGCCTTCCCTACCCGTAACTGGGGTTGGCATTGGCTTTAACAGCTTTACCAATAGCGCCATGCCCAATAGCGCCTTCGATTTATCAGCGCTGACTATCGGCGCTCAAAAGGCTACCGGCAAACAGTGGTATCAGGTGTGTTCTTCCGGTCAAAGTGTGTCCCACACACTGAAATACGCCTTTGGCGGTGGCGCTGACGGTGATTCCCTGCATCGCAAAGTCATGCGTACAGCCAAGATTAGCGATTTGGCGGTAACGTTGGTGATCTATGTCTCCCACGAACAAACCAGCCCGATCATCAATGGCACTCCGCAATTAACCAGTAATGCACAAAGTTTGTTGAGCAGTTCACCGGAGCAGTTTTATAGCGCTTATGGCGATAGCTATGTGTCATCGGTAGGGTTAGGACTGGAATACATGGCACTATTCGTGTTTGAATGCAGCAGCCTGTCTGAACAGCAATCGGTACTCAACAGCTTAAGCGCACAAGGGATTGTACCCAGTGAACCGCCGGTGACTTTAGGTGCTAATTTTTCCCATCAAGTTACCAGTGCGGTGTCATCATTGACCCTCGACTTCTATGCGTATCAATTGATTCGTGGCAGTGATACGCCGCTGCCTAATCCCTATAACAGCGTCAGTAGTTCCAGCAGTTCCAGCAGTTCTAGCACCAATAAGGGTGCGGCACTGCTAATGAAAGTGCTCAATCCTGAAATCAGTAAGCTGTCGATTCCCTATGCTACCAGCACCACAACCACCAGCAATCCTGCTGACAGCGTGACCTGTAATGAGGTTATCCAAAGCCTGATCGATTTTGCCTTGGGCCTGAGCGATCAAAATGTCACCGGCTTAGGTGTGGCACTCAGTCGCACTACTGCTGGTTATGAGACTCTGGTGAGCAAAGTCAGCAGCAGTTGGCAAACGCTGGTGAATAATCGTGACACTTCTTGCGCTATTGCTTTCTATCTGGGTGCTATAGCCACTATCAACAACCAAATGCAGGTCGTTGCCGATTTTTATCAACGCTACGACTACTCGGACGGGGAGTTTGTCTTAAAATGCACCCAGCTTAACAGTGATTATCAAACACTACGGACACAGCAAACCGCTTTGGTACTCAACCCATTTGGTGCTTCCCCTGCACTTACTATGCCGCAAAGTATTATAAACGGCGTACCCAGTGTTAACTACCGTGTTACTACTAGCCCAATCTGGGGCAGTAAGCCAGCAAATACCGATTTCTGGGACATCAACAGCCAAATTGCCATTAGCTGCGAAACCATAAACGGCGGCACTGTCACCACAGCGACTTGTAGCAATAACACCAGTAATCCTACGCCGATACCGTTAAGCCAATTGCCGGTGTTAATTTCAGTATCCATCTGGGGCAGTGATTATGTATATCAAATCGGCACAACCTACCAAACGCTTAATGGTACGCAACAATTTGCTCATGGCGGTGCCAGTGTCAATGCCTGGCCAGCACTGAATCTAGGGAAAGGCGAATTTATTACTGGCATCAACTACCTCGCCGGTTATTATGTCAACGCACTGCAATTTAGTACCAACTTTGGTCAAACCTCTTTACTGGTGCCTACTAACTGTCAATCAGCCAGCAAGGGCAGTTGGAGTGTTCCTTCCGGTTCGACCCTCATCGGTTTTCAAGGCAGCAGCGGAGATTATCTCAACCAGTTGCAAGCGGTGTGTTTGACATTTTCTCCTGCCACTTGGTCGCCTATTTCGGTGGGTCTAGTGCCATGGCTCGGAAATTATACCCAAACCACTTATTCGCCCTGGGCAGTCCCGCCGCAATTAACTATTAGTCTAGATACGGAATCGTCCAGTGTTCAAGTATATCTTGATGGTTCCCTGATTAATGGCTGGAGTTTTGATCCCTCTACATCCTTGTTAACTTGGCCTGCAACCGGGGGTAATTGGTCATCAGCAAGCTTAACCTTTTCCATAAATGGCAGTGGTCAGAATAGCTTTACCGGGACTTTACAAATAGTTGCCCCAGAAACGCCTGAATCGGGTACTTATTCAGGAGCAATTTCAACTTACAGTACTGCAATTTCGTTTCCCTACAATCAAAGTGTTCAGGCTTTCACTGGATCCGTAAACTATTTTGGTACCCTTGTTGTTTGTGCGACTACCAATGGTATTGGAGTCGGTCAAATTGTACCTACCTCTAACACCATTAGGACAGCCTTATCATCAAATGAACCCAACTACGAATACGAATGTTCTTTTGCCTACGACATTGACACGCAAGGGAGTTCGACATCAACACTAGCGTGGATTCTCAGCGCAGGACAAGAAAGTCCCCCTTACTATTTTCTGGTGGGTTCAATAGCAGGCAATTTATGGCTCTACTCCTGTAACCCTCCCTCTAGTAGCACTGGCTTCAGTTCGAGCAATATTTCGGAGGTAGCAAAGGTGGATACCAGTAACATTGATACCGCAATAGCAAGTATCCTTTATTATCCTCCTTTAAACCTACTCTTTGTTGGTGGCGAAAATGGCAATCTTTACACCTATAGCGTTAGTTGGAATCAGGGAGTACCTTCTTTTTCTTACCAAGGAGCTAATAAAAACTACGACTCGTCAACTGGTTGTGCCGTATCTCTAAGCCTGATTAGCCTTCCGGGTACTACTGGTAACAGCAATGACTTTAGTGACTTCTTATTTGTCACAGGATTATGTCAAGGCTCCCAGAATGGTTCTTTCTATTTTCCAATTTCCTCTGCTAACAATGGGGTACTACCCAATGCCACTGGGTTAATTGGGTACACCAGCAATAGTGTTGCCACGGTGGTTGCTGATTTAAGTTTGTCAAATCGGCTGGTGTACACAGCAACCCAAACGCAGCTGGTTTCTAATTCGGTGACTGATCTACAGTCTCCGGGTACAATTATCTGGACTGCCAGCAGTGAGAGTGTACCTCAGCTAATTTTATCGATGGCATACGCCCCCCCCAGTGGTTCTGGGAATGGTTTCCCTAAAGGGGCATTGCTTATCGGAACGGTTCCTGTGTCATCGGGAGCCGAGAATAATACTATTGGCAGTATTTACGTTTATGATCCCTCGGCTGGTACCGTTAGTTTATGGAATAGCCAAATTCCAGGTTCACCTTTTTCCATTTATGCTGATGACAAACTTCATTTTCTGGTAAATTGTGGTGCGACTGGGCTGAACTACTACTCTCTTGTTGATAATGAAACTTCTCCCTCGGCTGCAACGCTGATTGTCAACACCGCTGTTTCTGATCAAAGCCCATCGACCAGTTTTTCCTCTGTCCTGGAGATTGTCTTTCCTATGTGAGACCAATGGGTTGCATGAACTCTCAATCCTGAACAGCTTTTAAACCATTCCTTGTATGTCAAAATATACAGGATTAGGTTCTAATGATTCCCAGGCATTAATTAATGCCTGATCAAGGAAAACTAACCTTCTTACTACAGAATTAGTGGCTTAGTTACGCTGATTTTAATGACTTTTATCGCTCTAATTAAGCGTGATCACCTGACTCTCATCGTTTTTTGTCTTTGTTAGGAGCAACAACAATAATCATGTGTACGAATTTGGCCTTGTTTTCTACAGGAGCTAATACGCCCTACCGTATTACCGCTCGCACGATGGATTTCGCCGCCGATTTAATGACCCAACTCAAAGTCACTCCCCGGGGTCAATCTTTTCCTGATGTAGTGGTAACGCCTTTAACCAATCCCCTGAAATGGACTAATCAATACGGTTATGTAGGTATGGAATGTGGTCCAGAAGGAGTCAAACAAATTAGCGATGGTCTGAATGAAGCAGGGGTTTCTGTTGGGTTATTATGGTTAGCCGATAGTCAATATCCCACCTCAGAATCAGCTAAAAGTCCCACTATTTATAATATTTGTTTAGGGGATTGGATTTTAGGGAATTTTGCCAGTGTTGCTGCTTTAAAATCTGCCCTAGAAAATGTCACAGTACTCAATATCAACGAGCGTATTCCCGTGCGTTTTGTGTTACATTATGTCGTGAGCGACAGTACTGGGGCTAATTTAGTCATTGAGTTTACTAATGGGCAAATGCAGACCTATGAACCGGCTAATGGCGTAATGACTAACGCTCCCCCCTATCCCTATCACTTAGACAATTTAAGTAATTATGTCAATTTGAGTCTAAAGAATAACGCTCAAGTGTGGTGGGGTCAGGAAATTAATGGGAGTGGTTGCTTGGGAATGCCTGGGGATTATACGGCTCCTTCTCGTTTTATTAAGGCGACCATGTTACAGCAATCTACTCAAAACTATACCCCAGAAAATCAGGAGCAAGCAGTCGGTTTGGCCTTGCGAATTTTACAAAACTTTGGTACTCCCAAAGGCTCAGTAGTGGAAGTCAATGACGGCAAATTAGATTATACTCAGTGGGGGGTTGTGCGAGATCATAAAAATTTGGTTTACTACTTTTTTACTCAGTTTAATAACAATATATTTTCCGTCGATCTGAGTAAGATTAATTTTGAAACCGTTAAACCTAATGGTATTTCGATTGAGCAACCAGTTTGGACGACGGATATTACCCCTAGCTTGCAAAGTTAGTCAGGGCGAGCCAGAGATACCTTTGTCGGCCTAAAAAAAGTTGGGCATCTCTTTTTGGCATTTTCTCCGCTCGCGGTTAGGAGGAGATGGGCAAATCCCACCTTTACCTGAGGTGATTCGAGCCATAACCTAGCTGCCAGGCAGCTAGGTTATGGCTTCTCTACCAGCACTTTTTGAGAATTTACGGAGAATTGCCAGATTTTTTCTGGGAGCCTTTTGCCTCCAGAAACTGATAACTGAAGTGACCCTAACTTTTACAATTCCTTATCAAAACTGTATTTATCGCGAATTTGTCCGACAAAAAACTGTCCTTTCGATGGTGCAGACTGAAAGTCTTTATATACTGCCAAAGGCAGATCATGATAAAGATAGATACCACCGTGATTAAATTCTACTTTCAGAATTTTTTTGTCCTCATCGTAGTCAAAAGATTTAATCGCTGTACTTTGACTTTTTAGTAACGGGAAAGCAATCACATCGCGAATACTGGCAGAATCGGTTAATAACATGATCAGGCGATCGATGCCAATTCCTAAGCCTCCCGTGGGCGGCATTCCGTATTCTAAAGCGGTTAAAAAGTCCTCATCAACTCCTTGTGCTTCCCAATCTCCAGCCGCTTTTTTGAGTGCCTGTGCTTCCAATCTTTGCCGTTGATCGATGGGATCGGTTAACTCAGAAAAACTATTAGCTAATTCCCGTCCAACCACATATAATTCAAATCTTTCCACGAGGTCAGTTTTTGAGCGATGGGGTTTAGCTAAGGGCGAAATTTCCACGGGAAAATCTAGCACAAAAGTGGGCTGTATTAGGGTTTCTTCGACTTTTTGTTCAAAAGCTTCATTTAAGAGCTTACCGATGGTTTTACAGTCCTCTGGAACGCCAATACCGGCATTTTCTGCGGCAATACGAGCCGACTCGAAATCCTCAAAACTATTCAAGTCAACCCCGGTTATTTCTTGGACTAATTCGTGCATAGTCACTCGTCGCCAAGGGGGGGTTAGGTCAATTTCCGTGTCTTGATAGGTGATTTTCAGCGTACCTAAAACATCTTGTGCGGCATTAACAATAATGTTTTCGGTTAACTCCATCATGTCATAATAATCGGCGTAGGCCTGATAGATTTCGATGGAAGTAAACTCGGGGTTATGTTTAGTAGAAACCCCTTCATTGCGAAAAATTCTGCCTAACTCAAAGACTTTTTCAAAACCACCCACTATTAATCTTTTTAGATGTAACTCGGTGGCAATGCGGAGATATAACTCCATCTCCAGCGTATTATGATAGGTGATAAACGGTCTAGCATCGGCTCCTCCCGCTTCACTTTGTAGCACGGGAGTTTCAATTTCAATAAAACCTTCTTGGTCTAAATATCTGCGAATGGCAGCGGTAATTTGGGCGCGACGGCGAAAAGTTTGTCGCACTTCGGGATTAACAATTAAATCCACATATCTTTGTCGATAACGTTTTTCTACATCGGTTAAACCGTGCCATTTATCCGGTAGAGGTAAGAGGGATTTGGTGAGAATTTCGTACCGGTTCACATAGATAGATAATTCGCCGCGTTCTGTGCGTTTAATTGTGCCTTTTGCTCCTAAAATATCGCCCGTATCGGTCAGTTTAATCACCGTGTTAAAGGCATTCGGCACGGCGGCCATGGTTTCACTAATGCGTTTTTTATCAAGGTATAATTGAATCGCTCCCGTTTCATCTTGCAGATTAAAAAAGGCTAGTTTACCCATAATTCTTCGGGCAATAATCCGACCAGCAATTGCTACTTCTGTGCTAATTTCTTCCCCCGGTGCTAAGTCGGCATACTGCTCTTGTAATTGTTGAGCGTGAGCGGTAGATTTCCACTGGTAAGCGTAGGGATTTAAGCCAGCTTTTTGCAATCCTGCCACTTTTTCTAAACGAGCGGCCCGGATTTCTTCGAGGGTAGAGGAGGGTTGATTTTCAGGATTTTGTGCTTGAGATGCCATCGTTTTCTAAGAGGAACAATTCTGGGGAATTTTTAGGTTTTGGGTTTTGGGGATTTCAGTTATCAGTTATCAGTTATCAGTTATCAGTTTACTGTTTACTGATAACTGCTCACTGAAAAATTATCGTCCCATTTCTCGCTTTAATTTTTTCAATTCTTCTTCCATTTCCCATTCTTTAAATTTTAGATCGAGATTATCGTAGTTCGAGCGCTGATAGTCCGATTCTTGGGGTTGATCCCAAAAAGTGGTTTCCCAGTCACGGGACTGATTTTTAGGGGCTTTTTCGGCTTTAATTTGCACTTCTTGACGACGTTGTTGGACCTGTTGCAGTAACTCTTGGGATTGACTCAGACGTTTTTTCACCCCTTCCATCCGTCCCCAAAGTTGATTACCCTGACGAAATAGGGCCGCCTCGCGTTCACTAGCAGCCTTCAGCAAGTCCTGCCGTCCAGCGGCCTTAGCCTTATCAATTCTAGCGTGCCAAGTTTGGATATCTTGGGCAGTGGCCAAAATTTGCTGTTCGAGACGTTGACGCTCATTTTCTAGGGCGCTAATCAGTTTAGCAGTATCGCGCTCCTGTTCGCGCAGTTGTTCCACCAGCGCCTGTAATTCTAATTGGGGATGACTTCTGAGAAATTCTTCCAGTTGGGTTTCAAGAAAGCGACTGACATCATCAAATAGATTGCCCATCTGTGCAGTATCCTAAATTTGCAATTAAAGTCTAGGAGCGATTTTAATCCCCCTCTTTTTAGCATAGGCTAGATCAACCCTAGATTTAAATATATTTGGAAAAAGTAGTACAAAAATGTTATTCGGCTGCGGGTTAGGGACGGGGAAACCCGTATGATAAAACTAGGGTAATATTTCCTGAAAACCTCTTAATTGTTTGACTTAAGTGACAACTTCACCAGCTTGGACAGAACGTATCGGTTATCAACGGGATTGGGTGTGGCGCGGTTGGCAAATTCGTTATAGTTTTATGCCGGCAAAAAACCCCCAAGATGCCGATAATCCCCCTTTAATTTTACTGCACGGATTTGGAGCGGCGATCGAACATTGGCGTCATAATATTCCTATCCTCAGCCAAAATCATCGAGTTTACGCGGTAGATTTATTAGGTTTCGGTGGTTCCCGCAAAGTGCAGGTTCCCTATACCGTTAATCTCTGGGTGGAACAGATACACGATTTCTGGCAAACTTTTATCAATAGACCGGTGGTATTAGTGGGAAATTCGATCGGTTCTTTAGTTAGTATGGCCCTAGCGGGTAAATATCCGGAAATGGTAGCCGGATTAGTTATGCTCAGTTTACCCGATGTCAGCCGTCGGCGGGAAATGATCGCCAATTGGTTATTAAATATCGTCACTCCTATCGAGAACTTTTTCACTTCTCCTTGGCTATTAAAACCGATTTTTTACTATCTGCGTCGTCCGCAAGTCTTGAAAAAATGGACAGGAATCGCCTACGAAGACAAGAAAGCAGTTAGCGACGAATTAGTACAAATTATCGCCGCCCCAACCCTAGATGAGGGGGCAGCTGAGGCGTTTATTTCCCTGGCACAAGCTGTTAATCATCCCGAATATTGTCCGCCAGCAAAGTTAATTTTACCACGCTTAGAAATCCCGATTTTATTATGTTGGGGCAAACAAGATCGGATGGTTCCCGTCCAGTTAGCCCAGGGTTTTGTCTCCCTTAATCCTAGGATTAAATATATAGAATTTGAACGGGCCGGTCATTGTTTACAGGATGAATGTCCCGACCGTTTTAATCCAATTTTATTAGAGTGGCTAGAATCCGTTCCTGTTCTTTGAGAGAATAGGGAGAGTGATTGTTGGTGATAGTCCTATGCAAACCTTGGAATCGACGCTCAACCCCCCCGCAACTGCCTCCGAATTCGACACCACGATTCACCGGCGCAAAACCCGTCCCGTCCGGGTAGGTAGCGTTACCATCGGTGGTGGTCATCCCGTGGTCGTGCAGTCGATGATTAACGAGGATACCCTTGATATAGATGGTTCCGTGGCCGGTATCCGTCGCCTCCATGAAATCGGCTGTGAAATTGTCCGCGTCACCGTGCCGAGTCTGGCTCACGCTGCCGCTTTAGCTAAAATTAGGGAAAAACTGCTCGCCAGCTATCAACCCGTGCCGTTAGTAGCCGATGTACATCACAACGGCATGAAAATCGCCCTAGAAGTGGCCAAGCACGTCGATAAAGTGCGGATTAACCCCGGTTTGTACGTTTTCGAGAAACCGAAAGCCGACCGCAGCGAGTATAGTCAAGCAGAATTTGATGAGATTGGCGAAAAAATAGCCGAAACACTGAAACCTTTAGTGATTTCCCTGCGAGATCAAGATAAAGCGATGCGAATCGGCGTTAACCACGGTTCTCTGGCCGAAAGAATGCTCTTTAGCTACGGCGACACCCCCGAAGGAATGGTACAGTCGGCTTTAGAATTTATCCGCATCTGCGAATCCCTCGATTTTCGCAATCTGGTCATTTCCCTGAAAGCTTCCCGCGTGCCGGTTATGGTAGCCGCCTATCGTCTCATGGTTAAGCGCATGGACGAGTTAGGTATGGATTATCCCCTGCATTTGGGGGTTACTGAAGCAGGAGATGGGGAATACGGACGAATTAAATCCACTGCCGGGATTGCCACTCTCTTAGCGGACGGTATTGGTGATACGATTCGCGTTTCTCTGACGGAAGCCCCTGAAAAGGAAATTCCCGTCTGTTACAGTATTCTCCAGGCCCTGGGACTGCGGAAAACCATGGTCGAATACGTGGCCTGTCCTTCCTGTGGTCGCACTCTTTTTAATTTAGAAGATGTCCTCCAGCAAGTGCGCGAGGCGACTAAACACCTCACTGGACTCGATATCGCCGTGATGGGTTGTATTGTCAACGGACCGGGAGAAATGGCCGACGCAGACTATGGTTATGTGGGCAAACAGGCCGGTTATATTGCCCTTTATCGCGGTCGCGAGGAAATTAAACGCGTCCCCGAAAGCGAAGGAGTCACCGAGTTGATTAATTTAATTAAAGCCGATGGCCGTTGGGTAGAACCCTAATTAGTTTTACCATTGGGGGTTGACATCTGTTCAACCCCCGATCATCGGCGAGGATTTGTTACAATAGAAAGCTTGCTAGAAATTGCCGCCCCAGAGAGTTCATGCTACCCACACGCGATTGTGTTCGTCAAACCCCCGCTTACACTCCGGGAGAACAGCCCCAAACTGCGGGATTTACCAAACTTAACACCAATGAGAATCCCTATCCCCCACCGGCGGAAATTTTTGCCCACCTGCAAGAGCAATTAGAAAAAGTCCGACTCTATCCCGATCCTATCTCCAAAGAGTTACGGCAAACGGCGGCGGAATTATACGGCATAACAGCCGATCGCATTATCGCGGGTAATGGCTCCGATGATATCCTTAATATCGCCCTGCGAACTTTTGTTAACCCTGGCGAAAGCGTCGCTTTTTTGGATTTAACCTATTCCCTTTACGAGACAATTGCCCGGGTACACGGGGCAAATATTATCGAATTTCCCACTAATGATAAATTTGCATTAGCAGGACCGATTATTTGTCCAGAAGCGAAATTAATTTTTCTCGCTTCTCCTAATCCTCCCGTCGGTAAACATCTTGATCGCGACTATTTAGAAGCAACCTGTGCTAATGCTTCGGGATTAGTATTAATTGATGAAGCTTATGTGGATTTTAGTGATGACAATCATCTCGATTTTCTCTCCCGTTACGATAATGTCATCATTAGTCGCACTATGTCGAAAAGTTATAGTTTAGCGGGGTTAAGAGTCGGTTTCGGTTTTGCTTCCAGGGCAATTATCGAACAGATGGATAAGGTGCGTGATTCCTATAATTTAGATCGCATCGCTCAAACTTTAGCCACAGCAGCTTTAAAACACCATAATTATTTTGAGGAAGTTTGGCAAAAAGTCCGTCAAACCCGCGGCCGTTTAATTACTTCTTTGCGCGAGTTGGGATTTATTGTTTTTGACTCGGAAGCTAATTTTATCCTCGCTTCTCCCCCCCAGATTAGTGCCAGTGAGTTATATAATCAACTCAAAGAGCGTCAGATATTAGTGCGATACTTTAAACATCCTCGCATTCAGAATTATGTGCGGATTTCGATCGGAACCGATGGGGAGATTGATCGCCTTTTAGCTGCTATTCAAGAGATTATGGGAACAAATTAATCTCTATTTACGTCGAGGTTTGATTAGCACTTTAAACCCTAATAACTTCTCGAAAAAAAGGCTAGATCGATCGGAACAAAGCAGCGACAAACAAGGGTCTAATGGCCTGTTGTTTCTCCCGATTACTAGCCTTGGCTATCAAGATTATTAGTCCGACAAAAGGATTAAATACTAGCGCACAAATTTTTGAACTTATGCAAGTTTATCCCCAAGGAATCACAGTTCAAGAATTGAGCCAACGCTTAAATCGTCCCGTTTCTATGCTCAATCTTTGTCTAAAATCTTTGGTCGCTTCTAAAAAAATCGTGGCCAAAAAAAATCATAATCAGTGGGTTTATACTAGACCTCTTGTAAAAATCAAAAATTGTTGTTAGGGTTAGGAGTCAGTCGTCAGTCGTCAGGAGTCAGGAGATAGGAGATTATTTTATTTATTCTCCCCACACCCCACACCCCACACCCCACACCCTGTCCCCACGAAAAACTTTTTCAGCAGACCCTAATTATTAACCCTATTGCTGAATAACTATTTTAGGCTGTAGGCAGTATTCATCTTCTATAACAACTATCTCACCAATGCCGAGAAATTGAGCTTCTAAAGACTCCACGGCAACCAGAGAACCGATGATAACATTTGTATCGGTGAGATTAATTTTTCTGCCGTGAAACCAATCGATAACTCTCTCTGGTGTGAAAGAAATCCAGTCTAGATGTGCCAAGGCAATGCGAGGCGAAATTAAACCCTCGGAATTAGCCCTTAAAGCTTCCAGATTAATACTATCGGCTAACTGAAAACCACAGCTTTCCGTGCGAGTTAGACTGGCTAAAGTGCCACCCACAGCTAACACCCTGCCCAAATCTCTGGCCAGGGAACGAATATAAGTCCCCGATCCACAGTGAATATCTAGCTCTATTTGCGGAAATTCGCCCTCTAACCAGCCTAAAATCGTAATTTGGTCAATTTTGACCTGACGAGGCTCCACTGCGATTATTTCCCCTTTGCGCGCCAATTCGTAGAGACGGCGACCATCCTTGTGAATAGCACTATACATCGGCGGAATTTGGGCAATATTACCGATAAATTCCGCTAAATAAGGCTTAACTGCCTCTAAAGTTAAATCGGCACAGGGACAAGTAGCGATCGCTTTTCCCGTAATATCATCGGTATCGGTGCTGAGTCCTAACTGAATTTTTGCCCGATAAGCCTTATTTTCGGGTAAATAGGGCAGTAATCGGGTGGCAGCCCCGACGGCAATCGGTAAAACTCCCGTAGCCATAGGATCTAAAGTTCCGCCATGGCCGACTCGTTTTGTCTTCAGAATTTTGCGGACTTTGGCCACGCAATCGTGAGAAGTCCAATCGGGGGGTTTATTGAGATTTAAAAAGCCAAACATTTTAAATTATGAATTATGAATTATGAAGTGGGGTGATGGGGAGAATAGATAAAAGCAATCTCCTCAATTCTGAATACTGACGGCTGATAGCTAAAAATCTGACGTATTATATAATTGCATAACTTCGCTTAAAGGTAAACGGGAACGAACACCGAGAGAAAGGTCAGAAAAATGACCCAGATCATAATGATCAACAGCAGCGCGAGCAATCATAGCGGCGTTATCGGTACAGAGTTTGAGCGGCGGAAAATAGACAGTTAAATGATGATTTTTGGCGGCAGTTTCTAGATGATTTCTTAAGGCACTATTGGCCGCCACTCCTCCCCCGATCGCAATAGTTTTTAAGCCATAATCTAAGGCACAATTGATTGTCCGACGGGTTAAACTTCTGGCTACCGTATCTTGAAAACTAGCGGCTATATCAGCTACAGGTAAATTATCTGGCTCGAATTTCTCCACTAAGCGCAAAACAGCAGTTTTTAAACCGCTAAAACTGGAATCGTAGGCATGAAAACCACCGGTTGGTAAAGATATTTTACCTTCAGGAAAGGGAAAAGCTTGGGGATTACCATCTTTGGCCATGCGATCGATGATCGGACCACCCGGATAACTTAAGTTTAATAATCGTGCCACTTTATCAAAAGCTTCTCCGGCTGCATCATCTCTAGTAGTTCCTAATTGTTGATATTTGCCGCAGGCCTGCACATGGATTAAACTGGTATGACCCCCGGAGACTAAAAGAGATAAAAAAGGCGGTTTAAGATCGGGTTCAGCGAGATAGGAAGCATAGATATGACCTTCGAGATGATGAATGCCGATAAAGGGTTTATCCTGGACAATAGCCAGGGTTTTGGCTGCTGTCATTCCCACCATTAAAGCACCTACTAAACCGGGAGCGACTGTGGCGGCTATTCCATCAATTTCTGACCAAGTTAAACCCGTTTCTTGCCAAGCTTTTTCTAGACAAAAATTAATGGTTTCTAGGTGTTGTCGCGAGGCCATTTCTGGCACAACACCGCCATAGAGACGATGGAGATCAATTTGAGAAGAAACCACACTACTCAACACCTGGTTATTGTTAACAATAGCCACAGCCGTTTCATCGCAACTGGTTTCGATCGCTAAGATAATTGTCATAATTTAATCAGTAAATCGTCAGACACCCCCCTTATTAAGGGGGGATTAAGGGGGAATCCATCTTTAATTTAATTATAACCACTTACTTAATTTTGCTTAGGTACTTAATTAAAATTATCGTTCAGCAATTTCCATAGCCACCACCGCCGGGGGTTTCAATAATAAAAATATCCCCAGGGTTCATTTCTATAGTTGCTGTGCCGGGCAATTCTTCGATAGTTCCATCGTTTCTTGCCACGGCATTACGTCCTATTTTACCCGCTTTTCCTCCCGCTAGTCCAAAGGGGGGAATCTGGCGATTACCCGACAGAATATTAGCAGTCATAGCCTCTTGAAATTTAATCCTTCTAATTACACCATCACCTCCAGCATATTGTCCCTTACCGCCACTATCTTGGCGAATGCTAAAACTTTCTACTAACACAGGATAGCGCATTTCTAATACTTCTGGATCGGTGAGACGGGAATTAGTCATCTGGGTTTGTACGGCAGCGGTTCCCGCAAAATTTGCCCCCGCGCCAGAACCGCCGCAAATAGTCTCATAATATTGATATTCTTGATTGCCAAAAGTGAAATTATTCATCGTCCCTTGGCTGGCTGCTTGAATGCCTAAAGCACCGTATAAAGTATTAACTATTGCCTGGGAAGTTTCCACATTTCCCGCTACCACGGCCGCCGGATAAACGGGATTAAGAAAACAGCCAGATGGGATAATTAAATGGAGGGGTTTGAAACAGCCAGCATTTAAAGGAATTGCCTCCTCCACAAGGGTACGAAAAACGTATAAAACCGCCGCTCTTGTCACTGCCAGGGGGGCATTAAAATTATTATTTAACTGGTCAGATGTGCCAGTAAAATCGATGGTTGCTTGACAATTATTAATATCTATGCTAATTTTTACCTTGATGACAGCACCGTTATCCATATAATAAGTAAATTCACCATCTTTTAAGACAGATATAGCTTTTCTCACCGCTAATTCGGCATTATCTTGAACAAACTGTTGATAGGCTTTAACCATAGCTAATCCGTAGCGATCAACCATATTATGTAATTCTCTTTCCCCCTTGGCATTAGCGGCTATTTGTGCCTGAAAATCGGCAATATTTTGGGCGATATTGCGAGCAGGAAAAGGACTATTAGTTAAGTGATTAATTAATTCTTTTTCCCGAAACTTGCCCGCCGCTACCAGCAAAAAGTTATCGAATAAAATTCCTTCTTCGCTAATATGGACAGAATGGGGAGGCATAGAACCGGGGGTAATTCCACCGATATCAGCTTGATGTCCCCGGGAGGCAAGATAAAATAATATTTCCTGATTTTGGCGGTCAAAAATAGGACTAATTACTGTGACATCCGGCAGGTGAGTACCGCCATTATAAGGATTATTGGCTAGATAAACATTCCCTGGACGAATCGTCTCCCCTTTATCCTGAATTAAGCTTTTGACACTATCGGACATAGAACCTAAATGGACGGGAATATGAGGAGCATTGGCGATTAAATTTCCTACCTCATCAAAGATAGCACAGGAGAAGTCTAGGCGCTCTTTAATATTGACACTTGCTGCCGTATTTTGCAGAGTAATCCCCATTTCTTCGGCAATAAATTGATAGAGATTTTTAAATATTTCTAGATAAATAGGATCGGCAACGGTAGTTATTTCTGTGCGGTGAGAATTGAGAGGGGACATAGAAAAGTCAGTTATCAGTTATCAGTTATTAGTTATCAGTGATTAGTGATTAGTTATCAGGTGCATCTCATATTTGTGAGTTTCTCTCACTTGTGGTGAGCAGCAGAAGTTATTCAAAGAGGGCGAAGGCAATTCGCCCCTACAATAATATATATTATTGCGCCAATGGTAGGGGCGCACTGTGGTCAGTGAGTTGATCGAACTGCGTGCGCCCAAAATGTCCTTTAGATATTTCGACAAAATTGAGATGCAGCCTCAGTTATCAGTTATCAGTTATCAGTTATCAGTTAAGCTGTACTGAATTTAAACTGCATAGTGGAAATTTTAGTACAAATGCTCAAACTGCCTCTCCCTGATCCCTGTTCACCGATCACTGTTCACTGATACGGGCTGACTGATATATAATCGCAGTCAGTACCAGAGGGTGAATTATGGATAAAACCAGCTTGATCGATAAAGTGAAACAAATGGCTAATAAACGCGATTATTTACTGCAATTGCGCGATCAACCCGACATTGGGGGGTTGAGATTGGATGTCAATCAAGCTCTTGAGGAGTTGGATGAATTACTCGATGAGTTTCAAGCAACTTTTCCTGAAGAAAAACTTAGTTAACTAACCGACTCGACTGAATTGAGGTTTGTCCGATTGTGCTAATTTTCCCAAGTCATCGATCGCTTTGAGCTGCTCTTGGGAAGATATATCTTTAGTATCGGCTCGATTTTTTTCCAAAAACCCTTGACAAATGGCGAGACTTGCTTTATTGTTTATATATAATGGGAATCCGTGCGCCCATATATATAGGGTTTTTGAGGGAAGATAAAAAAGAAAAAAATAGCCTCAAAAATCGGGTTGGGTAGGAATAAGGATAAAGGTATGAAGACGGAAAGTTTCTCTATAATTAATAGTTAGCTAGCCACATGTACCACAAAACGTCCGTCGTCGTTCTGCTGATCGCCGCCATAGTGGCCGGTTGCAACCCAATCGGATCCAACTACGGCGGGCCCCTGTCGCAACCTAAGGACGAAATCAAAACAACCGTTGTGATGCCCGTTGACTCGCTTTACTGAACCAATCGTCCGAATGCCTCGCACTTCACCGTTTCCGATGGAGGGCAGCCGGGGATATACCTGCTTAACGCAGCAGTTAACCCAAGCGCTGCCGGATATGTGTACGCAAGGGTCTATGACGTGAAATCTGGACAACGACTATCCGAGGACGACCTGACGAGGAGTTCGATACGCCATGTGGGCTTGTCTGCCACTGGCAAGACATTCTTTCCATACAATGCTGAGGTGCTCGTGCGCGAAGGAGACTGGAGCAACAAATACGAAGCACGGTTTGAGCTTTGGTACAAGCCGGAACAAGGAGATGAATCAAAGGTGGCGGAAACAACCAGAATGATCAACGGCTGGGAACGCTAAGATCGTCAGCTAACAAGCCAATGCACCCGAGCGGCGAAGTCGGGCGTTTTCAAATGGTCAATCTCTCGTCGCCGCTGCCAGCCTGTTGTTGAATGTCTTGTTCGTCCCGCTGCCGGTCGGTGGCCTCTCTAGAATCATCTCACCATGACGACAACAACTCTGACTCCCGCGCCGGCTCAAGCGGCAGAAAATTCCCCAGAGCCCCCTGAGCGGGTAGATTGGCAAGTCGCCCATCAAATTCCGGGGCGGCTGCGAATTCGCATTCCCCGCCTCAATTGGGATGACGAATTTGCCAGACGCTTACAGCGATCGCTGCTGAGAACCACTGCCATCAGCGAGAGCCGCATCAATGCCGCCGCCTGCTCCCTGATTGTCTCCTACCCGGCGGAAATGCTGTCAGCAACGGCCATCCTAGATTACTTGCAAGCGGCCATCCCAGCGGCCGGCCGGGAAAGAGAGCCAGAGGAAGCCGACCGAGGCAATCGGGGGACTTGGCCAACTTTAGGGCTGCCGGCCTTAGCCCTAGCCGTTGCGATCGCTGCTGCTCCCCTAGAACTGCCCTTCTCGATCGTGGGGGGAATTGTCCTTGCTGCTTCAATTCCTCTCTGGCAGAGGGTTGGCGAAGCCCTCACCCAGCAGGGACAAGTGACAATAGACTGCCTCGATGCTCTCTGGTTGAGCTACCAACTGCTCCAGGGCAACGGTGTAGCTGGCGCACTCGCCCTCAATCTGGCGGCAGTGGGAGAGAGCCTGCGCCAGAGCAAGCTCCAACAGCTAGAAGACGAGCTATACCTGCTGTTCGAGCAAGAAGATGCAGAAATCCACTGGCTTTCCGACCGGCAGCGGTTCGCTCCCGTTCCCGAGGCAGATCGAGAAGGGTGGCTAGATTCCGTCGAAAAAACCGAACTACTCCAGAACCTCAAACCCGTCGCCCAAGGAGCGATCGTCCCCACTTTGCTCCTGAGTGGCACTTGGGCAATCCTGACGGGGGACTTGGGGCGAGCGAGTGCGGTGTTACCCCTCGACATCGGGGTTTCTCTGCGGGGCGTTACTCCCTTGGCAGTGGTTTCGGCCCTGACGGCGGCAGCGCGACAAGGCGTTTACATCCGCAATGCCAGGGTACTGGAAAAGTTGGCTCAGGTGGATACTCTGGCCTTTACCTGCGAAAGTTTCCAGGACTTGATTACCCCGGAGCTGCTGGTGAGTTGGGGCATCCCTTCTGAGTGCATCCACTTCGCCACCGATGCGGCTGCTGTTGAGTGCCTCCGAGAACAGTTGCGCCGCCAAGGTAAGCGGGCCGCTTGGATAACCGACAGTGGTAGTGATTGCTTGGCTGCCCAGGAGGATCAGGTGGTTATTTCTCTAGGGAGAGGGGAATTTGCAGCGGCCGCAGATGTCATCTTCCACAGCCACGATCTCCAGCCCCTCGGCTACACCTTTGCCCTGGCGAGGCATACCTTTGCGACTGCAGACAGGAGTTTGGCGATCGCTACTCTGCCCAACCTGTTAGTGGTGGCAGTCGGGGCATTTTGGGGACTCAACCCGGTGGCTGCCGCTGCGATCAACGGTAGTTCAGCCATCCTCGCAGAACTGAACAGCCTGCGCTCCCCGAAACCTAACCCCTTTTAAATTGGTGCGTTAAGCTGTTCGTAATTTATAGTTATTTCAAATAAGAACGAGACAATAGTCGGCACAATAAGTACGAACCCACATTCCGCACCCTCAACTGTCACATTGGCCGTCCCCCTCTAGAGACTTGAGTAAAAAGACTTAGCTGGTGAGGGTTTTCTCTGCGCCCGCTAGGGGGGTCTTGAGACCCCTAATTAGGGCTTGCTGAATAAATCAGATAGGAAAAAGTTATGATGCTAAGGGTAAATTCTGTTTCTTCAATGATAAGTGATTCTGTTGATAATTTTTCATTATTAATAAGTCCCGAAAATATTCCCGTTAATTAGCTTTAACTTTCTGCCCGATTGTATCGGCAGTGGTAGTAGAAACCATGGCCGCCATAACTTGTTCGGGGGAAACCGTAAAAGGCAGACGATGAATGTCCGAATTAGGCTGACAGGCAATTGCGGCCGCGTGGCGCAATTGGGCAAGGGAAACATCTTTTAATCCTAAATCCTCTAGGGATTTAGGTAACCCAATTTGTTCATAAAACTGGATTAGTTGCCCCCGGGCCGATACTGCTAATTGATTACCCAAAACTATTTCCTCTAGACGCAATTGGGCGAGAATGCCGTAGGCGACTTTTTCCCCGTGGAGCGCGTGATGGCAAGCGGGAATATGGGTTAAACCATTATGAATTGCATGGGCGGCCACGGTACGACAATTAGCGCCCCCTAAACCGCCGATTACTCCGGCTAATAAAACGGTGGCATCTACCACCTGTTTCCAGTCCTCCCCGCCGATATTTTCCAGGGCTGCCGGGGATTTTTGGAAAAGAATATCCCGCAAAACCCGGGCCTGTTGGACAGCGGCAATGATTAAGGTTTCTGTGCAATGACCGCTACTGACGGAAGCTTCGTACCATTTAGCGATCGCATCGCCAATACCGGCGATTAAGGTTCTTTTCGGGGCAGTTTGGATAATACCATAATCGAGAATTAATAAATCCGGACAACGGGCTAGGGACAGATCGTAAAGAAACGCCCCCGCGTCGGAATAGACGTTAGATAGGGCTGTCCAAGCGGCACAAGTGGCGGCGGAGGTGGGAATCGTGGCGATCGGCAAATGGCACTGATGGGCGAGTAATTTGGCCGTATCGAGGGCCTTGCCGCCACCCACACCGATGATAAAATCTGCCTCATGACTCTTGACAGATGCCTTTAAATATGCTAGGGAATTTTCCGAACAATCGGGGGCATAACTGTGATAGCTAGGAGTGAGATTTTTCAGGGGAGATGACAAAAAAGCTAAATTGCGATCGCCGCCCACCACCAGGGGACGTTTCCCCAAATCCCCTAACTTGCCGGTGGATTCTTCTAGGGCATTGTCACCCCGAATCACTTGTGCGGGGGCGATTAACAGGGGCAAAACAGCGACAGCATTGGACATTTTTTGACAACCTCTCAGGATTATTGGCTAAGTTTAGCGAAACTTTCGGGAAAAAGCTGTAGTTCAGGAGTATTATCCCCCGGGGCGGAGAAGGATTTTTTAATCTGTCCCAAGTACAAAGGAGCAGATAAACCGGGCTGAGGGTGAACGAGAGTGCGAGCGCTAATGATAAATTGATTATTACCGCCAGCACCGGCGCGACCGGAGGAAAACAAGTCACTAGCGGCTTGTTTTAGGGTTGCTTCCACTTGCTCGGGAGTAACGGTATTGGGCAGGGAGATAACAGCTTGATTAGCTCCGTTATCATAGACAAGGGAGAATCTCACCGCTCCCGGAATTTCTGTGCGGGTAAATAATCCCAACCCAAGACCGAAAATCCCCACCGTCAACACAGCCATAAAGCTAGTAACACCGACGAGACGAAAGCGGATTCCCCAACCGACGAGAAAAGCGATAATCGTGAGTACCAAAAAAACCAGCGTGGCAATACCGGACCATTGGGTGTATTTGGCGAAGTTTAGGGGAATGTCCATATTTTCTATAATACTGATTCTATGAAAACGGTTAGCATAAACCATTGTACCTATCCTGTTGTCGAAACTTTCCATTCTGTCCAGGGCGAAGGCTTTTGGACGGGAAGCAATGCTTTTTTCCTCCGTTTAGGAGGTTGCGATGTCTATTGTCCTTGGTGTGACCAAAAAGAGTCTTGGAATGCCCACCGTTATCCCCAACAATTCCTGGGGGAATTGGTAGAGATGGCAAAAGACGCTAACCCCGCTATGGTGGTGATTACCGGGGGTGAACCTTTAATGCACAACCTTGATCCTTTAACCAAGGAATTAAAAAATCAGGGTTTACGGGTACATTTAGAAACTTCTGGCGCTCATCCTTTTACTGGGGTTTTCGATTGGGTGACTTTTTCTCCTAAAACTTATAAAATGCCCGATCCTAGTATTTATGCACGGGTGAATGAGTTAAAAATTGTCGTGGCTCATCCAGAGGATTTAGACTGGGCAGCTATGCAGGAAAGTAAGTTATCGGAAGGGGTGATTAAATATCTGCAACCCGAATGGAATACAGTGGAAAGCAAAGAGTTAGTCTTTAATTATGTTCTCCGACATCCCCAATGGCGTCTCAGTCTCCAAACCCATAAGTTTTTAGGAGTCCGCTAGTCAGTTATCAGTGATCAGTTATCAGTGATCAGTTATCAGTTATCAGGAGTCAGCAGTCAGCAGTCAGTTATCAGCTTTTTTCTCCCTGCTCCCATCTCCCCATCTCCCCATCTCCCCCCGCAACGCGCACGAAGTGGTCTCCCCACTTCCCCACTTCCCCATCTCCCCAATTCATAATTCATAATTCCCAACCCCTAATTGACTAACAAGAGGTTAAATACTATGTCTAACAATAATTCTGAACGAGTAGTGCGTCGTGGTCGAGTTTTTCCGGAGATGCAATCTACAGAGGAAGAAAAGGCCAAACATCGCGCCCGCATCGTTGTTGGCCGATTTTTCAGAGTTTACAGCCCCGGTTAATGAAACATTACTATGGTTGGTATATTGCGATCGAACCCGATAGCGGCGATTATTTTATCGATCCCGACAAAGAAGTGGCTAGTAAAAAAGCAAGGGCAAAATATCCCGACAAAATCCATCATATCTTTGGCATTAATGAAACTGGAGTTAGTGGCAGAATATGATTGAAGGGAGATTTGGAGAAAATGGTCAAATTTATTTTGATATCGATTTAGTCAGCCCTAATGGCCTGGTGTTACCTGTAGAAGCTATGCTAGATACTGGTTTCACGGAGTTTTGTGTTATGAATGACCAAGATGCTCGCAGTCTTGAATGGCCATTTTTAAACCAAGATAAGTTACGCACCGCCCAAGGAGAAGCATTTTTTGATATATATTTAGGCAGAGTAAGAATTGATGGTCAGGAATACGAAATTCCCGTCTTTGCAGGGGAGGCAATTCAGGAGATTTTGTTAGGTTCGCAGTGGCTAAAACAATTTATCTTAGTAGCTAATTATCAACAAGCACAGGTGACATTAGGGTAATGACAAAAAAGGCAATTATTTTACTTTCCGGGGGATTAGATTCAGCGACAACAGCAGCGATCGCTTTAGCTGCTGGTTATCAATTAATCGCCCTTTCCTTTCGTTATGGACAAAGACACGAGCGGGAATTAGCAGCGGCGAAAAAAATTGCTAATTTCCTCGATATTAAAGAACATCATCTGATCGAAGTCAATCTATCTTTGTGGGGAGGTTCCGCTTTAACGGATCAATCTATTGCTATTCCCCAAGAGGGAATTAACCCGAATATTATCCCGATTACCTATGTGCCGGGGAGAAATACAGTTTTTATTTCGATCGCTCTTTCTTTAGCAGAAGCAAGGGCAGCGGAGGCGATATATTTAGGAATTAATGCGGTGGATTATTCTGGTTATCCCGATTGTCGTCCCGAGTATTTAGAGGCCTTTCAAACTTTAGCTAATTTATCATCAAAAGCGGGTTTAGAAGGGAAAGCACCCCAATTAATTGCCCCTTTGGTGATGGATAGTAAGGTAGATATCGTCCGTCGTGCTGTTAGTTTAGGGGTTCCCATTGCTGATACTTGGTCTTGTTATCAAGGTGAAGTTGAACCCTGTGGTTTATGCGATTCCTGTCGCATCAGAGATCAGGCTTTAATTGAGGCCGGTTATCCCGAATTAGCCACTCCCCTGTTGAAACAGTCGGGGAAAATAGGGAGGATAGTGAAAAATGGAGATAATCTAGGCAATTAAATGTTCAATGAGGATTTTACTGCCGATTAATATTAAAACTAAACCGCCGAGAATTTCCACCTTTTGACTAAATAAATTACCGAATTTATGCCCGATAAAAACAGCTATAAAACATAAAGCAAAGGTAATAGAACCGATGACAGTGCAAGCTAAAAGTAAGGGAGTTTTAATCATCGATAAACCCAAACCAACTACTAAAGCATCGATGCTAGTAGCGATCGCTAATCCGATTAAAGTATAGGAATCTAGAGGATTAAATTTTTTTTCCTCGTCATCATTTTGAACCGCTTCGTAGATCATTTTACTGCCGATCGCCCCTAAAATAATAAAAGCGATCCAGTGGTCAAAAGAGGCGAGTTCCTCGCGACAAGTTAGGCCGATACCCCAACCGATCATCGGCATAATCGCTTGAAATCCGCCAAAAAACAAAGCAATTTTCAAAGCCTTATTAACATGAATATGACGAATCATCAGGCCACTGGTCAGAGAAACGGCCACGGCATCGGCGGCTAATCCCACGGCCACAAAGGAAATGGTCAAAAGTTCGAGTGAAGTAAACATCTATAGTTGTTTATCTTTTAATTTCCCCCTATCTTAACTAATTTTTCCCCAAAAAACTTTCATATTTATCTCATGATCCTCTCATTTATCTATCATTTCTCTAACCTAAAAATTAACTGCTCGATTAGTGAGAGGATCGAATTGAAAACGTTTAAAACCATATTACTGGTTTCTCACCGATCGCCTGCACCTGATGGATCGCTTCTGGGGTAAAACTGATGATATCCTCAGCTTCTAGGACTTTTGCGCCCGCTACTGCGATTTTATCAGGAAATTCAACCGTAGGAGTCCGAGGAACCGGTTTTCCGAGTTAACTAACCAATGCTGCTGTCTCATAAATTCCCCTGAATTTTTTCCCAGACAAAGTTAAGTAAGATACCTTTTCCCATCACCGATCATCCCGTCTGCTTTTAAGGTGGCTAACGCTACCATATAGGAAAAGTGCCAAGTAAAAAATCATGATAATTTCGAGAATTACCGGAGAATGAGGTGGGAGAGAACGGTGATAAAATTAGCTAATTGACTCCCCTAACTTAAACACCCAATAACCGCTCACTGAAAATATGGCTGACTTTTTTAACACCTATGGTTTTTTAATTGTTTCAATGGTATTTGGAGCCATTTTAGGCATTTCAATTTATCTGCCCTTAATGGCTGGTCAATTATCCTTAGCAACTCCCGGTTTTTACGCTTTAGGTGGTTATGTGGCTGCCATTCTTTCCACGAAAGTTTTTACTAATACCGGTAGCAATTATCCCCTGGCTTTGGTATTTTTAGAAATGTTAATTGCTGGCATTATTGCGGGAATATTAGCCATAGTTTTAGGTATTCCTGTTCTCCGTTTGCGAGGTATTTATTTAGCTATTGCCACGATCGCTTGGGTAGAAATTTTAAGAATTATTGCCCTTAATCTCGAGATAACCGGCGGTGCAGTCGGTATTTTCGCCATTCCCCAACCTTTCACTACTCAATTAGCCTACCTTTGGCTGGCTTTGCCCCTCTTATTCCTAACTATGCTGTTTCTCTACCGGTTAGAAAACATCAAAATTGGTCGGGCATTTAATGCCATTCGTGCCGATGAATTGGCAGCTGCGGCCATGGGAATTAATCCCACCTATCACAAAGTTTTATCCTTCACTTTCGGGGCAGTTTTAGCGGCAGTTGTGGGAGCGGTAAGCGCCCATTTTCTCAATACTTGGAATTCCCGTCAAGGAACTTTTGATGCCAGTATTATTTTCTTGGCTTTCGTTTTAATTGGGGGTTCAAGAACTTTTGTCGGGCCGGTGGTGGGAGGCATTGTTTTAACTGCTTTGCCCGAAGTTTTACGCGCTCTCGGCGGCGTGAATGGTTTACCAATTTGGTTAGGGAATTTCTTGCGCGATGGTCGTTTGATTATCTTTGGAATTTTAATTGTTTTGGGAACGATTTTTTATCCCCAAGGCTTAATTACACCTGAATTAATCAAAAAACTAATTCCTTTTAAAAGACGTTCCTCTCTTAGTCAAGTTGATTCCTAATTACAGTGATCAGTTATCAGTTATCAGTTATCAGTTATCAGATTTTAGTTTTCAGGTAATTGATTACTGTTTACTGTTCACAGCAAAAAACTCCCCAGTCCCTACTCCTGTCTCACGGTTCGCTCATTTGAAAAGCCTTTAGCACAATAAATCGGTCAAAATTCAGTCACCATAAGGATTAGAGACATCTCAGTCGCTCAGTCCCCCTAGCCAGAAACTAGCGAGGGAAGAATGTAGATAGATTCAGGAACTTTCATCAGCGCTAAAATCCGTTTCTGGAGAGGATTAAGACCCGTCATTTCGGTTGACCCATCTCGGTGAAAATAGAGCGTAATGCCACTGAAAGCGGCTAACAATCGTTCCGCCGTCGGGCGTTCGGTGGTGCGTTTGGGATTGCCATCATAGAGGCCAGCGAGAAGCTTTTTTTGTTCCACTAACTGACGGCGAACCACAAACTCCATCAAAGTAAAAACTTGCAGGGCAATCGTCAACAAAAACATCAAGCCTCGAATCTTTTGTTCATCCTGGAAGTAGATGGGTAAGGCGGGAAGACGACCTCGTTTAAAACGATGAAAACCTCGTTCAGGTTGCCATTGTTCGCGATAGGAACTCACGGTTCGCTCAAATGAAGTGCCTCTAGCCTAATAAATCGTCTCAAGTGTATTCTGGGTAAGCAGTTGAGAGATGAGAGAGGCATTTCACCTTGAGAGAAACTGAATCAGAAAGAGCCGACGACCTGCCAGTGATCATCCATTGGCTGAAACAAATGGAGATTGAAAAATTAATTGAACGCAGTGTGCGACTTATTGTTTGGTTACAAAAGGTGATTGTATAAAAGATTGAAAAGAAAATTCCCACATCCGTATCTGGAGCGAGAAAATCGTTACCAGTGAGTGGAATGAGGGAAAATGTTTGGCTCTCCCAGGTTTGGTGGGTAAAATGTATTCTAAGATACAGTCTTGGGGCAGTGAGTGGAACGAACCACAGAGACACAAAGGACACAAAGATTGATCGCTACTATATAAGTTAAACTTATCACACAAAGTCGAGAAGAGCCAATGTTTTCTATTGAAGAGTTTATCATTGCTGTATTCTGCTGTATCGACGATTTGTTGATTGAAATTACTCAGACCTACCCAATCAAGAGACGAGGTTTTGCTCCAGCCTTGAGTGCGAGTGAAGTTTTAACAATGGAAATAGTTGCAGAATTTTTGGGAATGGATACAGACAAAGAGATTTGGAAATACTTCCATCGTCATTGGCTAAAACTATTTCCTCATTTAAACAGTCGAGCTGCTTTTATCCGTCAAGCAGCAAATTTTTGGCAGTATAAGGAAGTTCTACAACAAAGACTAGCAAGGCAGTTAGGGGCATTTTCAGAAGAACTTCATTTGATTGATGGATTACCAATACCTTTATGTTGTTTCAGTCGCGCTCCCAATTGTCGTAGTTTTCGAGGAGAAGCAGATTATGGTTTTTGTGCTGCCAAAAAACAGACATATTATGGGTTTCATGGGCATTTACTGATTAGTGGAACGGGAGTAATTACTGGATTTACTCTTACTGCTGCCAATGGGAGTGAACGTGAAGCACTTTGGGATTTAGTCACTCAAATTCAAGGTCAATTAATTGCTGATCAGGGTTATCTAAGTGAGTTTTTTTCTTCAGAACTTGCCAGGTGTGGTATTACTTTGCCTACCCCTCTACGTTCTAATATGCTAGAAAAACGTAACCAGACTGTAATTCGATTAATGCAACGTTTTCGCCGCTTGATTGAAACAGTAATTGGTCAACTTGTTGACAGATTTAATATTGAGAAGGTTCGAGCCAGAGATATGTGGCATTTCACCAGTCGTCTTAATCGCAAGATTTTAGCTCATACTGTTTGTTTCTGGCTTAATCGTCATAATATTGATCCTCTTCAATTCGATAATCTTGTTAACGAATATTAAGTCGCACATCGCGTTAAATTGACCAAGAGTTCCCATCCCCTCATGGCAATCGACAAGGATTAAGCTACGGTCAACTGGCGGTCTTATTGTTAACCTATATGATTAGTCAAGCTGACCATCGACTCTGTGCTGTTGAAGCATGGGTGGCATTCCATCATCGCACCTTAGAATGGGCAACCGGCTGGAAAATTGGTTGAAAAGATGCGACTGATGACCGCTTGGCTGACTTATTAAAGCTTTTGGGTTGTGAGGAACATCAAGCCATTGAGACCATCGAAATCAAGTTAGGACAACATCTGATTCGGGCTTATGAATTACCCACTGACCAAGCCCGCAGTGATAGGACGAGTTTTTCCGTTTACCATGAGCCCTCGGAGCAGAGCGATAAGGAATCCCTGCTGAACTTTGGCTATAGCAAAGACCGCCGCCCTGACTTAGTTCAATATCGTCAAATGTTAGCTACTTTAGACCCAAATGGCCTGCCTTTGTTGGGAGCGACTTTCCCTGGTCAAGGAACGGACGAATCCCATTATCTTCCTACTTGGAAACATCTAGCAGAAATTATTGGGCACAAAAACTTTTGGCGTTGCTTAATCAAGGTATGAATGCTAATGAGTGCATATATCAAAAAGTCAGTTTGAGCCTGAGTTTTAAAAAATGTAGATGCAATGATTCATACCCAAAGTCAGCAACGCCAGCCTGGTTTAACAATTTCTGGCACAAGAATAGATTGCTCACCTACACTTTCAGGCACTGACCACTGTAGCTTGTCCTTTAGCCACGGTAGCTAAAATAGCTAAAACTTGAGGTGCTAGAGGTTTGAGATCGGCTAAACGATTGGAGGGTACTTGTAAAACAATTACCGCAATATCAAACTGTGGCAGATTCTGCTGAAATGAGAGATTCCGATCAACGGTAAGGAAAATATCAAACTCTGCCTCTGCAAGGGCAAGAAGTTGTCCGTTCTTGACTCCTGCCCATCCCATTTGCGGAACTGTTTTTACTTCGTAGCCAGGAAATTCTCTTGAAAGCTTGCGATCAATACACTCATCCAACAGGAGCTTCATGCTATACCGTCATACCAATAACCCGTTTCCCGGCCTCTTCCAGTAAGGCGATGACCTGCTCTCTGGTGACAGTTGGAAATCCATCTAAGAAATCGTCTATGGATTCTCCTGCCTTAAGATAGTCCAGTAGCGTTTGAGCAGGAACCCTAGTACCGGTAAACACTGGAGTACCGCCCATAATCTCAGGGGATGCGCTAATGATTGGGGAGTTCTTAAGCATAGATCTCTGACCTCTGGGTTCTATATTGATATTTTATCTCAAATGTCGGGGTGAAGACCCTCGATTTTAGCGACGGGATGAAACCCCGACCAATATAACACAGCACTTCGACACATTTCGAGGGGCTTCGATGTCAAGGCTCAATGTCAAGGCTCAATGTCAAGGCTCAATGTCAAGGCTCAGTGACACGAAGCACGACACTTCGACACATTTCGAGGGGCTTCGATGTAAGAGCTTCGATGTCAACTAAAATCTTGACAATCTATGCTGTACAGGTTAACTCCAAATAAGTTGTTTGAGGTCGATAAACAATGATTGTCTTAGAAATGAAAGCCGTGCTTAAGCCTAGTCATTGTTCTGCCATTGATGAAGCTATTCGTACAGTACAATTCATCCGTAATAAGGCTTTAAGGCTTTGGATGGATGCCAAGAGAGAAGACAAAATCGATAAATATTCTCTCAATAAA
>VYLR01000074.1_pt1 | contig 50451 bp, 50 predicted proteins | sample 5114291 | NCBI WGS metagenome assembly VYLR01 (sample SAMN12291774, study PRJNA351875) | freshwater metagenome | isolation source: freshwater lake | place: USA: Michigan, Lansing Lake | collected 2013-08-14 | reverse complement strand
ATGCTATATATTCTCATTAACCCTTTTAACCTTTGAATTAATTTTAGTTAGTATGTACTACTTTAATGGCTTTTTTGATCTGTGACAGTTGAGGGTGCGGAATGTGGGTTTAAATTGCTTGTTGAGATAAGGCAAGAGGCACCCCCCAACCCCCCGACATCGGGGGGGGGTGGGGAGATTCAGAGGTTAAAATTGGTCCTAGCTTATCCTCTAACCACCTAATCCTAATTCTCGTCTGAGCAATTGAATTGATTTATCCCCAATATAATTATCACTACAGATAATTTCTGGTAAACGAATTAAATCCGATCGCACTTCATTAATTAGATTTTTAATTAAAGTATAACTCGCTTGATCACTGATAATTGTCTGGGAAGTTCTGGCTAAAACTCTTAACTTATCCGTTTCATGAATTTGAGCAGACATAACTAATAAATCATCACCCCGTAAACTATGAATTAAAATTTCGGCCACCTTAATAATACCGGTGCTAATACTGACAATCCCCAAACGGCTATCGGTGGGTAATTTTTTGATTAATGCCAATTCCTTGCTGTAATCATAGATATCGATGGGAATGACTCGCAGGTGAAAAGGAGCAGCAATTTCCTCCGCCACACTGATAAAATAGCGACTGGTGACAACAGTGGCAGATTTAGTATTGGCTAAAACTTGGGCTAAATCCTCCATTGCCACTAATTGGACGGGAATTTTGAGGGATTGCTCTAATTCTCTTAACATTAGTTCCCCTGCACCCAAATCGTGACGGGGAATGGTGACAAGAACTTGAGAACTACACTGCGATCGCCAATCAATTTCCGCCAGTAATAACTCGCGAATTTGCTCTAAAGTTAAACCTTGAGCGAGAAAACCAGCCAAACTCTGGCTAATTAGTCGGCCTATTTCTGGATTTTGTTCCAATAGGGGCGAACCCAATAAATTATCGTTTTCATGCCCGCGAGCCTTGACATAAATCCCCGAACCTGCTATGGATTCCACTAACCCATCGTCTTCCAGTTGTTGATAAATTTTACTTATCGTATTACGGTGTAATCCCGTGATCATAGCTAGTTGACGGGTACTAGGTAAACGATGGCCCGGTGGATACTGACGAGAGGCGATAGCGAAGCGAATTTGGTCAAATAATTGCTTAGAGGCGGGGATTTCACTGTCTGGCTGGATTTGGAACTGCATCGGATCACTTCGCTCACAAACTACTTTCGCTGATGCCCATTCTATCATTAGACCCCCTGCAACAATCGGACATCTTCCCTGATTTGAAGGGTTTCCGAGGCAGTATTCAGGAGCTAGAAGCAGCAAAAACCAAGATGTTATACTAAATCCGTTGAGTAACGCACAGAAAACGGGTTTCTCCGAGAAACCCGAGGCACAATTATTTGTAGGATGGGTTAGCGGTAGCGTAACCCATGCGGGCGTTGGGTTTCATGCTTCAACCCAACCTACGTTCATTTTATATTTAATTCCACCCACCTACTTAGTATTATTTATTTAAACTAGAAAAGCCACTTTTTTGCTTAAAAATAGTTAAAACAATAATTTTAATCCGTCCCCGAAATCCCACTTGTGCGCTAGATAGTCAACAGCTGATTAAGGGGATTGATCCTCGTGGAGAAGTTTTAAGCGATCGCTCAAGGTTTTGGTTAAGCGGACAGTTTCCCGTTTTAGCGAATTTTGTTGATAATCAAGCACATTAATCTCTTGACCGATATTTACTATCGCTTCGCTTCCCCATCCGGGGTAAGGCTGATTATAACTAATGCTTACCGGCAAAATCTTGATATCTGCATCGGGTTTCATGATCTTAACTTCCAACGCGATCCGCGCTACCCCCGGTTTAAGAGGATGAACCACTCGATCGCGACAGATACCCCCTTCTGGAAAAATCGCCACCATTTCCCCCGCGGCCAAAAGTTCGACGCTATGCACCAGACTACCCATACCGGGGTGATCGGTGTTGACAGGAAAACCCCCCAAACGTCGGATAAACCAACCTTGCACCCCTTTTATCTCGTTAGCGGAAACCATAAAGCGCAAATCGCGTCCACTAACTAAGCGTCCCACTGCGTAGGGTAAAATCAAGGCATCCCAACGGGAACGATGGGTAGGTGCCAAGATGACACCTCCCGTTAGGGGGATATTTTCCTGGCCCGTCACCGTTATTTTGCTGAAAAAAGCTGGTAAAACCAGATAATTTCCCAGAAAATAGCAAAAGCGAATTAAACAGGGATTAATTCGGGAATTGACAGGAGGACTTTTTCTAATGGTGAGGGACTCGTCAACGATAGTGCTTTGAGACATCCGATTGTTAGGAAAGATCGAGACTTTCTGACCATTTCTACTTTAGTGTAGTTGTCTGGGGGTCGCCATCTTGTCCTGACCAGTTCGGCAATTGTCTTGTGAGATTAATAAACCTCTTGAATAATTAATTAATTTTTCAGGGTTCAAAAACGGCAAAAATAAGGATTAAATGGCATAAAGTCTGTAAATAGACCATTTAACTGATTATTATTCCTTCTTAATTCTCCTGACTACTGATACTAAATCCAGTTATTAAAAACTGATTATTTATTCTCCGTTTTGCATGAGTGCATGAGTAGAAAATAATGGTTAGGATTGCGGTTCTACTCCCGATCCTACCGGTGCGATCGAGTTTAATTGCAAAGAGGGATGATCTTCTTTGACTTGCTGTAAATTCCACTCATTTTTGAATAATAAGACGGGACGACCCCAGTAATCTTTGACAGTTAGAGTATTAAAGAGTTTACCTGCTTTTTCTAAAGCGGCCCAACCCCCGGCGACCCAACGGGCTAAACTATAGGCTAGGGGTTCGAGGGTAGTTTCGACTCCGTACTCGCTTAAAAGACGGAATTGCACCACTTCAAACTGTAATTGACCGACGGCGGCTAAAATTGGGTCGCGTTTAAATTCATCGATCGAGGATAATATCTGTACGGCCCCTTCTTCCTGTAATTCCGAGACTCCTTTTTGAAACTGTTTGAACTTGGAAGGGTTAGGATTTCTGAGATAGGCGAATAATTCCGGGGAAAAACAGGGAATCCCTTCGTATTCGAGCTTTTTACCCATATAAATGGTATCACCGATCGCAAAGACCCCGGGGTTATTCAATCCGATCACATCTCCGGGATAAGCTTCTTCAATAACTGCTCGATCTTGGGCAAAAAGTTTCTGAGGACGGGATAAACGGATAGTTTTACCTGTTCTAGCGTGGTTTACTACCATATCCTTCTCGAATTTCCCCGTACATACCCGCACAAAGGCCACCCGGTCCCGATGTTTGGGATCCATGTTTGCTTGCAGTTTGAAGACAAAACCGGTGAAATCGGGATAGGTGGGATCAAGGACACCGAGGGAGGAATTGCGTCCTCTGGGTGGCAATCCATAGTCGAGGAAGGATTCTAGGAATAATTTCACCCCAAAATTGGTCATGGCGCTACCAAAAAAGATCGGGGTCATTTCTCCTGCGTGGACTGCTGGCAAATCCAATTCCGCACCCAATTCCGAGAGCAGTTCTATATCCTCTTTTAACTGGTAATACAGGTCTTTTTCGAGATAATCCTCAATTTTGGGGTCGCCAAGCTCGATCACGGTTTCCTGCGCCTCCTGAGAGCCGTGGGAGCGACGTTCAAACAGGTGTATGGTTCGGGTGGCCCGATCAAAAACTCCCCGAAAGCGATCGCCAATTCCGATCGGCCAATTGACGGGATAGGTCTGTAATCCTAATTCTCGCTCGATTTCGTCCAATAAATCCAGAGGTTCGCGGCCGGGCCGATCCATTTTGTTAACAAAGGTAAAGATAGGCAACTGTCGCAGTTTGCACACTTCAAAGAGTTTTCTCGTTTGCGGTTCCAAACCTTTGGCTGCGTCGATTAACATCACCGCATTATCGGCAGCGGCTAGGGTACGATAGGTATCTTCGCTAAAATCTTGGTGGCCGGGAGTATCGAGGAGATTAATCTGAAAATCACGATAATCGAACTGTAAAACCGTGGAAGTAATCGAAATTCCCCGTTGTTTTTCCATTTCCATCCAGTCGGAGGTGGCTTTGCGTTGGTCGCGTCTTGCTTTGACTGCACCCGCTTGATGGATTGCACCCCCGTATAGTAACAGTTTTTCGGTCAGGGTGGTCTTTCCCGCGTCAGGGTGGGAGATAATGGCAAAATTTCGCCGTTTTTCCAAGACAGCTTCGCTGGTTTCTAGTTCTTTTTCAATTTCAGTCGTCATTCTAATTTCGATCGCTTTCCTATCTTTCTATTCTAGTTTAGCTGGGGAGTTAGATATCTTTATGGCTCTGATTCTAGGTTAAACTCAATCCGGCTCTGTAAAACCATTTCTGCAATTACCGCTCCTCCTTTACCTTGAGCTAAAACCCGCTCAAAACGGTTGATTAATTCGGGAATATTGATCACTTCCTCTACAGATTCTAGATATCTTTCGACATGCCCTGATCTTGTATCTTATCTTAGCTTGCTCCGCAACTTTTTCTAAAATTTCCTCGCAAGTCTGCTCGGTTTTAACCACAAAAGTAATGGGATATTTTTGCACTTTATCAATATCTAAAAAATATTTATCAGCAGCTATCGTTTCCGTAACTTGAAAAAATCGTCCTAGGGGTTTCATGACAAAATCTATCCCCCCGTCATTGGCATTTGTTCGACCAGTTTTATATAAAAGTAAGTATTCAGAGTTTAAGCGATCAGGCGACCATCCCCAATATATTTTCTGTTCCCCATAATACTCTTTAAGAATTGCATAACTGACAATCTCAAAAACTCTAGCATCAATGTTTGGTCTGAGTAAACTCCGAATAAATTCAATGGCTCTCTGGGGTTCTTGCTGTTGAATATCAATCATCTGTTGACAATAGCTGATAAATTGATTAAATGCTTTTTGTCTTGTTTGCACATAGGCATCAATTATATCTATAATGACCAGGGCGATATTAACTTGATTACCCTCTAGATAAAACTTAATTAAATTCTCATTAATCCAGTATCTATTGGTTTTCATATCTCTAATTATAGGCAGATAAGATAAAGTAGGAAAATACTTTTTAAATTCCTGATTTAATCGATGATTGAGAGCATGATTTTGTAATTTATCGCCAAAAGTAAGCTCCCTTTGCCTGCGAAAAAGTGTCATATACTGAGCGCCTTGATACTCGTCGTATCCATCCTTAAGATGAAACTCATTATTAATATAGTCTTCCACTAAAACATAAATGGCATAATGATTAGCCAATCCTGCTCGGGATTTAGAACCTCGATTAGCGGCTCTAGTTTTAATGTTCAAATATTGCAATAACTCACTAGCATTTAAAATGCTATTTCCCTGATTGGGAAAGTAATTATCGATAATTTTAATAATTATCTTGGTGAATTCATGCTTGACTATCGACATCGAAAAGACTCTCCTGTACAAAGTTAGATTCTTGTTTATTTTCGCTTTTTCTACTATAGCTTTTTTGAGGTGGTAGTAACTTTTCTTCCTTGTATTCTTGCCATCCGAGAATCCGTCGAAGACCAATTTTTAAATACTCCTCTTGTAATTCTATACTAATAGAAATTCTTCCCAAACGTTTAGCTACAGCTGCAGCTGTAAAAGTTCCTGCAAATGGATCAAGCACAATTCCACTCTTGTCAGTGCTGGCCAAAATAATTCTTTCTAGCAATGATTCAGGTTTTTGTGAGGGATGATTTTCGTATTCATCCATGCGATATCTTACCCTAGGGAAATACCAGACATTGCCCGGTACTTTCTCTGTATTGTATTGACTCGGAATCGCTTTTCTATAATCAATTAGTTTTCGTTTTGCTCCAGTTTTTGCTTCTATCTTAATATCCTTTGAATTAAAAGTGTAATTATTTTTATCTTTCACACAGTGAAGTATTGGTTCATACATCGAACCAAAGTATTTTGTTGCTTGTACTCCTGAACTATCATAATGCCAGATAATGCGACTAAGAATCGTCATTTTTTGTCTTAAGTAAAGATCAAAGTAAGGCATTGCTTGAGTGCTGGCCATAACATATAATGTTCCCTGGGGTTTCAAGATGCGAAGGCAATGATCAAGAATTTGATTTGCCCAATTTATATAATCATTTTCCGATTCCCATTTGTCGTAAAAATCGGCAAAATGCTTACCTATATTATAGGGAGGATCTAGAAAAATAAGATCTACAGAATTAGAGGCAATCTCACTGGATAAAATCGGCAAAGAATCACCATGAAATATAACTTGTTCATCAGCTTCGTATCGTTTAAACATGATCGTTTTTTCGATTTAAAGTAGTTGGATTTTTACTAGCTATTAGCGTTCAGCACCTAGAGAATTTTTCAGATATCAGAACATCCACTTTTAGTTCTTTATTTTTCAATTAAGCTGAGGGCTTCAAGATCAATCCTATAAGATTTGTTGGGAAAATTTATATTTGTCAACAAAATTACAAAGTATTGTAAATATTGTTAAAAAATGTATCAAATGTCAACTATTGGTCAAATAATTTTGACATAATCGGGGTGGAGGGGTTGACAGGTAAAGTTTTTGTGTTTTATCCAGCATTTCTTAAGTGTAACTAGGATAGTTTAAAATCCACAACTGATAGTGTTATGAGTGATAATACCAAACAAATTTATAACTACACCGTTATTCTCGAAAAAGAGTCAGACGGTGGTTATCACGCTTTTTGTCCTGCGCTTAAAGGTTGTCATTCTCAAGGAGACACTTTTGAAGAAACGATTGTCAATATTACAGAAGCTATGGAATTGTACCTCGAAAGTTTGATAGCTGATCATCAACCCATTCCCAAAGAAGATTTGATTTTTAAGCCTTTAAATATTTTAATATGAGTCAGTATCCCGCAGTTAAAGTCAAGGAGTTTATTAAAGTTATTGAAAAATTGGGCTTTTATTTGGATCGTCAAAAAGGTAGCCATGCTATTTACAAAAATAGTGGTGGATGTAGGGTTGTGATCCCTATTCATTCAGGAAAAGATATTAAGCAAGGTACTCTCATGGGTATGATTCAAGATATTGGTCTTGATAAAGAAACATTTTTCGAGTTGTTACGAAAATAAGAGTTAAAAGATAGTCGAAGCGATAGCAGCAATTGTACTTTCAGAGGAACGAAGCAATGTTTTAGACAAAATGTAAATTATAATCTGCAAAATGTGAATTATAATCTGTAGAAATGTCTCATACACTTTCTTGATAATTGATCTGTGGCACAAAAAGAATCCTTAGATATCAAACATCGTTTTGGTAAAGCTATCAGAAGACGCAGAAGAGAACTTGACTTATCTCAAGAAATCTTAGCTGAAAAAGCGGAACTGCACCGAACTTATATTTCCAGTATTGAACTTGGTAAGTGTAATGTATCTTTAGAAAATATCGAAAAGTTAGCCAAAGCACTTGATATATCTATTGCTGATCTTTTTGCTGATCTATAAGTTTGATTAATTGCAATTCAGTATGGATAATAACCAGTTAGTGATAGAAATTCAAAAGCTAATTAAAAACTCAATAGAAAACTATTTTAAAAAACCCAAACCTAGGAATCATCATATTTTAGATTCTTTATTTCCAGAGGAGAGACAGATTAGTTCTGTGATGACTGGACTAACGACAAGCATGGGAACTACTTTCTGGGAAAAATTAGCAAACTTTTTAGCCGAAGATAATGGATTTCGTATTTTATATAAGCAGGATAAAAAACTTTTACAACCTAGTCCATTTCCTCAAGACTTAAGAAGTGAACTCGATAATTTAAAAAGTCTCAGAAAATCGAAATAACAAAAAATATCCATGACAGAGTGCATTGAAAGACTTAGAGTAGTAGCAGAAGTGTTGAATGTTAAGATTTTGAGGATATTGTCCAAGTTGTGCATTGGCATTGATGATACCAAATTTGAGCAGTTAATGACTCTATTCTCAATAAACAAGGGATTTTACCTGGGTGAAACCCAAACATTGTAAAGTTTTATTGCAGGATTCAACACTTCTGGAGTAGTAGCTAAGAAAATAAATAGGAATAACCTCAATTATATCGATCCTCCTTCTGGTCATGGAGTAGATATTTATTTAATCAAAGACAATATTGAGTATGTGTTTGATTTAAAAGCTACACATCCCAATAGGGGAGATGGCTCTAGATTTAGCGACCAGTTGTTAGATTGGTATTGTTATCGGCTGTCCCGTGAACCTTTAGCAAGTATTCACACAAGAATTGTTATTCCTTTTAATCCTTTCTTACCTCAAACATGGTGGCAATCACAGGGAAATAAAATGTATCCTCTAGAGGAACATCATGATATATGGGTTGAAAATGAATTTTGGGATTTTTGTTCTGGTAAAATCAATACTTGGTCATTAATTAAAGAAGCTTTTATCGATCTTCAAAAAGCTCAAGCATTTATCAACAAGTATAGACAAAAGTTTCGTAATTATCTAGATAATTAATTTGGTAAAATTATTTCTAGTAAATTTCTTGCTACTGCCTCCACCACTGGTACAGGAACAGCGTTTCCGAATTGTTTTTTAGCAATAGCCGGCTGTGGATGATAGATAAAATTATCGGGGAATCCTTGTAATTTACGCGCATCTTGGGGAGTAATTTCTCGAAACTTTTTGGGTTTATAGATTTTCTTTAAAAACAATTGTTTGTATTCTTGGGGATGAGTAGCGGTAATTGAAATAGTAGCAATATAATCTTTAGCACCCGTAGCGGTTAGGGTAGGAATAATATCGGCCGTCGGTAAAATAATCCGATAAATGCCGTTAATTCCCGTCATATTTTTCGAGTTAATAAATTCATACTTACCCTGCTGCGTTTGCCAACAAATCCCCAGAGAAACTAACTGATTTAGTTCCTCGATTTTTAGATCGGGTATAATTTCCAAAAAAGCAGAAAAAGCCACGGGATGACCATCTTTTTCGCCATACTTTTTACTGCGTCTTAATTTCAGCAAAGCTAAACAGATACTTTTTTGTCGTTCCGTAGTTTTGATAATATCCCAAGAATGAATAGTTGTGTGGCCATTTCTTAAATCAGAAAAAATAAAAAAGTCATTTAATTCATCTTCTTTTTGAAAACGAGTTCTCGATGGAGGAACAAACCCATTAAATAAAGTATCCGCGGATAACTTGACTTTCTTAACTGGTTGAATATTCTTGATGTCTTCTAAAATATCCAAAACCTTCGGATGGATACCCAAAGGTAAGGGAAATTTAAACCGCTCATAGTTGTCTATATCTTTTCTAACTCCTACGATAAAAACTCTCTCGCGATTCTGGGGTAAACCAAAATCGTAGGCATTTAATAACTGCCAGTAAACTTGATAACCACAGCTGGTTAATTCATCGATAATTAACTCTAAATTCTCCCGATTGCGAGGACTAGCCAAACCACTGACATTCTCGAAAATAAAGCTTTTTGATTGACTTTTCTGGACTAATTTAATCACATCAAACCAGAGTTTTCCCCGGGGATCCTCAAATCCCCGTAAACATCCCGCCACCGACCAAGGTTGACAGGGAACGCCGCCGACAATAAGATCAAGATTATCGGGTAAATTGCTGATTTTACTCACATCTCCGAAAGCAATTTCATCGCTGTTGAGATAGCTAATAAAATTCTGTTGATAAACTTGGATGGCCTGTTGATCAATTTCTGAATAGCCTAAACAACGTCCTCCCAATTTCTCCAAAGCGATTCTAAACCCACCGATTCCCGCGAATAAATCGACAAAACGATATTGGGGATGGGTGATAACTAGATGTAGGGGTAATTGGGTTTGTGTGCTGACTTTAACTGTGGTTTTCAAGGGTAAATAATTCCTTTTCACCGTCTGGGAAGATGCCTATCTGTACTAACTATTTTAGTATAACTTAAGAGTTTTTTTCTAGAGACCTCCTGCAAATCTCCTGTCTCCTGACTTGAAAGAGGGTGTGGGGTGTGGGGTGTGGGGAGTTTTCTCAGTGAACTGATAACTGATAACTGATAACTGATAACTGATAACTGATAACTGATAACTGACTTTAACCCAATGGCAGATGTGGGATTTTTGCAGCAGCTCTATCGAGTCGAGGAATACTCGTAGTCTTCGATAATGTGGAGAAGTCGCATAGCTGAACTACAGGATTCTTCTAAAATTTCCTGTTTCTCCTGAGAATCTTCGATTAAATCTTCAGATACTAGACGCAAAGAACCTAAAAGACTATTAAGACTGCTTCTCGCTTCGTAGGATAAATAAGCTTTTCTTTTTTGCTCATCTTCCCTATTCTTAGAGTCAGCCTCTTTGCTATCACTAAATTGCAGAGCGTGTAAACGGGCATAATGACCGCCTTGAGCTAATAATTCCTCATGATTGCCGATTTCTGCCACTTTTCCCTTGTCCAGCACCACAATTTGATAGGCTTTTTGAACAGTGGAAAGACGGTGAGCGATCACAAGAGTAGTCCGCTCGCGACAGAGTTCGTCGATCGCTTCCTGTACTAAACGCTCAGAAATTGTATCCAAAGCACTGGTGGCTTCATCGAGAATGAGAATATCCGGCTCTCGCAGTAAGGCACGAGCGATCGCTAATCTTTGTTTTTGTCCCCCCGAAAGTCTCACTCCCCGATCGCCAATTTCCGTATCCAGTCCTTCCGGCAATTTGGAGATAAACTCGTAGGCATTCGCCCTTTTTGTCGCTGCTACAATTTCTGCATCACTAACATCGCTTAATCCGTAGGCAATATTAAAACGGAGAGAATTATTAAAGAGAAAAGTGTCTTGACTGACTATTCCCATGGCTTTTCTCAGAGATTTGATCTCATAATCCCGTAAATCGTGACCATCAAACAGAATTCTCCCGGCTGTAGGATCATAAAAGCGTGGTAATAAATCAGCAATTGTCGATTTTCCCGCCCCCGAAGCACCAACAAGAGCGATCATTTTTCCTTTTGGAATCCAAAGATCGATGCCCTTGAGAACTAATTCTTGATGACCGGGATAGGAAAATTGGACGTTATCAAAATGAATACCTGTCTCTAATCTTTGATAGGGAATAGAGCCATTGCTCATAAATGGTTTATTCTCTCGAATGAGAAAATCCGCTACCACCTCTACTGCGGAAACATCACCTACTAGACTACTCCTAGCACTGTTAATTTGACCAACTATCGGCAAGGCCCGGAAAAGTACATAGAGATAGGTCAATAAAATTGTCGCTAAAGCTTGCAGTTGTTCATTAAAAAGATAACGACCAGCAATGATAATTAAAGCAATAATAATTACCCCACCGATCTCATTGAGCGGGGCGATTACAGCATTATTAGTCTGGGCATCTAAACCCGCTTTCTCCCGGGCTTCGATATCTTCCACAATAGATTCTAATTCGTATCTTTCATTGCCTACCGCTTTAATTAGGCGAATTCCAGTTAACAGTTCCAACAGTTTATTAGTTTGCTGTTTAGCCGTTAGGGTGATAATCTCTCCAAACTTTTTCGATCTCTTGACAAAGTATTGATTAAGCAGAGCTAAAAGGCCACCCAAAAGACTAGAAAGAATAGTTAATTGCCAAGAAATTGATAATAAAATAGCCAAGTACATGAAAGCTGTGGCGATAATCTTAACCAGACCAATGTAATTTCTAATTGATCCCACGGCTCGATTAATCTCCGACATGAAACGATTAAAAATATCTCCTATTTTACTTTTTACATAATAATCTATATCCACTTCTAGCAGCAGAATAACTGAATCAATTCGCATATCTTTTGCCATAATCAAAGACAAGTAAGTGCCTAGCCAATTACTGACAAAATTGGTAATGTGCTTGAGAATTAAAATCCCTAATATCGCCGCAAACATCCAGAAAAAACGAGTTTCGACCGAGAAAACCTCGAAAACGGAGAGCATCTTTTTGATAATTTGGGGGGCATTTTTTAAGAGATCATTTTCGGGATTAATAAAAGAAATTAGTAAGGGGATAACTAAAATAGCTCCTACCCCATTAAATATGGTACTGACAAAGCCGATAACAATGCTGGAAACCACTAATATCCAGTGTTTCAGCGTATATTTAAGGAGAATTTGATTAGGATTCATCGCAAGTAATAAAGTAAATAGTCAACGGTCAATTATCCTACTCGCTACAATCTAATAAGTAGGGAGGCATAATTATTTGTAGGATGGGTTAGCGGTAGCGTAACATGAGCGGGCGTTGGGTTTCATGCTTCAACCCAACCTACGTTCATCTTATATTTAATTCCACCCACCTACTTATTTCCCTTCCAGAGAAGTAATTATGCCAGAGAGAGTTGTCGCCATGGCGGTGGTACTATAGGAGGCGATACAGCGCTCTCTCGCTTTTAGTCCTCGTGCATTAGCCGAGTCGAGATCTTTAAAAACTTCTCTAATTATGACAGCTAGTTGCTCTGGCGATCGAGGTTCGACTAAATAGCCAATATCAGCTAAAATTTCGGGAATATCTGCCACTTTAGTGGAAATAATCGGTTTAGCCATCGCCATACCATCGGTGAGTTTAATCGGAAATTGGGCGTTAGCCGTGGCTTCATCCCTCTGGGGAACGATAATAGCATGGGCAGCGGCCACAACTTCCGGCATTCGATCGATCGGTTGGGCAGGTAAATGAATTAACCAAGGTTGACCTCTTTCTAGCAAACTATCCAGATAACCATCCCCGATTTGGCGACCTCCCACCACCACCAATTTAAAATCAGGATCACCAATTTGATCTAAAGCGATTAAGACATCTTCTAAACCTTTGTGAGGTCTAGCTGTACCCGGGAACATTAAGACTTTATACGCGGATAAACCGTATTTTTGACGACAAGCGACGGGATCGTAGAGATTGGGATCGAAAAGTTGCGTATCCTTGCCATTCGGTAAATAAATCCCCCCATAACGCTTTTGCAAAAATTGATTATTAACCGTCACCGCATCAGCGCGGTTAATTAAATTTTCCATCCAACGCAGATAAAGAGGGTGATTCGGATCCCTAAGCGCACCATTTTTTTTGAGGATGTCCCTAGCTAATTGTCGAGGATAAGGAGGATAGGACCATCGATCGCCACCAAACCAACTCATTTCCCAATCGTCAATATCGAGAATTAGGGGACGTGGGGAAAAAAAACGTTTCAGTAGGCCGACGCCAAAACTGGTGGGACGGGGTTTAACCGCATAGATAATCTCTCCGGAGAGGCGATCGAGTAAAGTTTTGATCTGGCCAAAAAACTGAGGATAATTATTGCCTTGGACCGATACCACGGGTAAATTCTGCGGTGGGGTTGGATAGATTTCCCGGCCAAAAATCGGGCCATAGACCGTCACCTGACAGTTTAGCTGTTGCAAGACTTGAGCAATCAAATAGACTCTTGTGCCACCACCACCGGATAAATCTGGTGCTAAAACAGAGATTTTTTTGTTCACGATCGCCGCTCAATCCAGATTATCTAGCACGATAGGAGAATGTTAATCAATGTTAACGTTTTTGTCAATCTTAGGCGAACTTAACATTAATGCCCCCCAGATATAGACTAGACAAAGAAAATTAACATATACATTGCCGAGACGACTAACTGAGTAAACATCACCGGTAAACCGTAGCGCAGAAAGGTATGAAAGCTAATTTTGCCCCCGTGTTGTTCAGCGATGCCGGCGGCGACAATATTAGAAGAAGCCCCCACTAAAGTACCATTACCTCCTAGGGTGGCTCCATACATCATCGCATAGAAAAGCGGTAAAACTTCCGGGGGAAAAGAACCGGCATAATCGGGAGAAAGAACCTCAGTCCCGACTAAATTAACATTAACAAGGTACTGTTTCAGTAGTGGAACCATGGCCACCACTAGGGGAATATTGGGAACGACACTGGAAATCAAACCGACAAAAAACAGTAAGACTAGAGAACCTAAAAAGATATTTTTGCCTAAAATTATCGCCAGAAATCCCGATAAACTATTAACTACACCAGTTTTTTCTAAGCCGCCAATTAGCACAAAAATCGACATAAAAAATAATAGGGTACTCCAGTCCACATCCCGGAGAATATTATGAACCGTATCGATTTTCGATTGCTGGGCTAAAAGTAGGGCTAAAGCTGCTCCCATCAAAGCAACGGCAGCGGGAGCAATAGGTACGGGAAAAGATTCACCGACGACGAATAAAAATAAGACTAAAAAGACGATAATTCCCCCTACAGCTAAGACGCGAGGATGATTAATTGTCGGATGGGGTAATTCTTCTAAATGCTCGAATTTTGTCCGCCAGATTTTCGGGAATAACCAAGGTAACATCACCAGAATGGTAATCACTGCCAGCGCACCACCTAAACTCAAACGCTGTAGGTATTCCATGAAGGTGATATTAATAGAATCACCGACGATATAAGTAGCGGGATCACCAACAATAGTTAATAACCCGGAACTGTTGGCCACGAAAACCATCAGGATTAAGAGCGGCACAAAATCTACCCCGATATCTTGAGCTAAGGGAGGAATTAGAGGTGCTAATAACATCACCGTGGTGGCGTTGGGTAATACCGCACAGATTGGTGTAGTAATGGCGACAATTCCTATTAGTAATAATTTGCCATTTCCCTTGGCTAAAAGCACCATTTGTGCTGCTAAATAATCAAAAATCTTCGTTGGTTCAAAGGCTCTCACTAACACCATCACCCCAAAAAATAGGGCGAGAGTGGCATAGCTGCGACTGATATAACCCACCGCCTCTTGGAGAGTCATGATATGGGTAAAAACTAAGATTAAAGCTCCTAATAAAGCCGCTACAGTAATATGAAGCCACTCGAACATAATAACCACAATGACTGCAATAAAAGTCATCGCAGCAATCCACATTGGTAAAGATTCCAGCATTTTTGATCCTGTTTTTACTTTCGGTTTCTCGATACGACTAAAAGTTTGCCCGAATGTACAGCAAACTCATAGAAAATATGGTTATCTAGGGAAAATCTTAAAATTGTTGCGATCGGTAAGCTGATATGAGAATCTCCATAAACAATGTCTCCTTTGAGTTATGACTATCAAGTAGTACCAGCGACATAACTGAACCGATCAAGACATTGCTAGGAATGTAGTGATGTTTCAGTCTTCCCCCCCACGCCGACGAAGTTAGCTGACGGGCTAGGATAGAGAGATATCCTTTTCTAGGCTAAAAAATCTAGAAATACGCCCCCAAATGTGGTTCCTCCGCTCCAAATTTGTCTAGCTAATATCTAGCATAGAAACTTGGATTAGGCTGACTTACTCTATTTAGTGATCCACCATAGCATACTAACCCCAAAAAAAACTATATAGCCTTATACTAGACCTATCCTGTCAGTTATCCCCCGGGTTGCTAGGATAGAACAATGATAAGCTAATAGCTAACGACTGACCGCCATAGCAGCCACATCAGCAATTTCTATGAATAGAAGACCTCGTTATACTCCTCCCCGATCGCGCGATCGTGATTATGACCGCTCCTATGGCGATGACTCCCGCGCTTCGTCCCCCGGAGGCCTATTGGCCAAATTAAACTATGCCATGATCGCCCTGATTGGTGGTATTTTTGTACTAGGAGTGGGTCTCGGTCTGGTATTCAGTTCTACTGCCAATTTTAGCCCCGAAAACGTCGCTTCCCGAGAAGTAATCGATCGCAGCGCCCCCAATGCGGAATTATGCGTGCAGTTTGGGGCCAGTGCCATTGTCACCGATTTGCGGGTTTATGTCACTCTTAACCCCTTTAATGTTTTTGTCACCCAACCAGTCATGCAACCCGGTTGCGTTTTGCGACGCAATAACTGGTCAATTTTAGAACAACAAAAATTAGTGGATGGACAGCAGGTACAAAGTTGTAAAAACCGGATGAATACTTTTGGTTATACTGGCCCCTTGGAAGGCAAACCGAAAATCGATTGTATCTTCCAAAATGAAGCCGGGGGTAATCTTTTTGTTAATCCCGCCGGTGCTGTTGGCCCCAGACCAGATACAGATAAATTCTAAACCAGAAAAGATCGTTCTCCTGGCTGCTGACTCCTGACCACTGACTCCTAATTAACTAAGTAGGTGGAGGAATTAAATATAAGATGAACGTAGGTTGGGTTGAAGCATGAAACCCAACACCCGCATAGTTTACGCTACCGCTAACCCATCCTACAAATAATTTTGCCTCCCTACTTACGACAATTTTTGATTTTTACAAGAGGTCTAATGATTTAGCCATTGGGCCGTAGTCACTACAAAAATTCCGCCGGCTTTTTTTAAAAAAGGCTGAATTTTATCGATCAGACGACCAAGTTGTTCGTCACTATTACAAACCGTCATAATGTAGTTACCACTGTAATCACAATCCAAGTCATCACAGGATAAACCTCGATCACCTTTTCCCGAAGTATTGCCAAAGACAGTATAACCGGAAACTCCGACAACATCAAGAACGCTTAAGGTTTCTTCCAGAAGAGCATGACTAACAATTATATCTACTTTTTTGACAGTTTGTAGGGAAGGATGCGGGGATTCAAGCATGGTAGTTAAGTAAAAAAGGGACAAGTGAAAGAGAAAAATTTTGACAGGAATTATTCAAAACCCGCCGGGCTTTTTAGACTCCACAGCCAATGATTTTGATCATCTCTAGGTACAGAGGAATACCGATGACGATATTGAAAGGAAAAGTTAAAGCCAAGGCCATAGAAACGTATAAACTAGGATTCGCTTCAGGAACAGTCATTCTCATGGCCGCAGGAACAGCAATATAAGAGGCACTGGCACACAAAACAGCGAATAATAAAGCATTGCCCTGTTCAAATCCGAGAACCTTAGCGATGAGAATGCCAACCATAGCATTGATGACGGGAATGAGCACCGCAAAACCGATGAGAAAAGAACCAGTTTTGGCTAATTCTCGGATTCTTTTCGCCGCCACTAATCCCATATCAAGGAGAAAGAAAGTTAAAGCACCATAAAAAATCTCTTGGGTGAAAGGTTCTAATTTTTCCCAGCCTTTTTCCCCCGTGAGCATACCAACAACAACACTACCGACTAAGAGAAATACCGAGCCATTTAAAAAGGCTTCATGTAAAACCTTTGACCAAGAAAACGCTTCTTCTTCGCCATTTTTCTCTTTAAAGACTCGCACCAGGATTAAACCCACTACAATCGCCGGCGATTCCATTAAAGCTAAGGCTGCCACCATGTGACCGCCATAGGAAATATGAAGTTTTTCTAAAAAAGAACTGGCGGTGATGAAAGTAACGGCACTAATGGAACCATAGGCTGCGGCGATCGCTGCTGCATTGGCACTATCGAGTTTAATTTTCAGGATAAAGAAAGTGTAAATGGGAACGATGCAAGCCATAACCACAGAGGCAATCAAAGTTAAAGCGATTTGGTTATTGATGCCACTTTCCGCTAGTTCATAACCTCCCTTGAAACCAATCGCCATCAAAAGATAGAGAGAAAAGAGTTTAGGCAGTGGTTGGGGAATCTCTAGGTCGGATTTAAAAAATACTGCCAGCATTCCCAAGAAAAAGAACAAAACCGGCGGATTGAGAATATTGAACAGGATTAAGCTGCCATCCATAGGTTTGCGTACATTGAGTTATTTCAATCTATACTATTCGATTTTGGCAATATCGTGAAAATGTTAAGAACCGGATTACAACCCTTAACCATGGCCGCCCAAAAAAATTAAGATGGCTGATGTTTCAGTAGCTTTTTCTCCCTTCTCCCCCTCTACAATAATTACTCGCAGCCAGAAATACGTTGGTTATTATCATACTTTGTGCTTTTTGTCAAAAAAACTTTTTTTTTGCAATAAAACTACACAAAAAAAAGATCATCGTTGTGGGTGAAATTGACTAATTTACCCGTCTTAATTAGGATCATCTTCTAGGTGTGGCAAGGGTTTCAACTATTGCTGCCCAAAAAAGCACAGAATAACCCACTATGAAATTCTATCAAATCGCTGTAACCATTGGAACATCGTTGTTAAATAAAAATCTTTCTCAATTAATTCTTAAGAATTTATAAATATTGCGGAATGTTAATTTAAATATTATCAAGTTTTTGGAGTTATTAGATAATTTTTGCTTATCTTTGTCGGAAAATAGAACTCCTGCAAAAATCCAACATCTACCATTGGGTTAGAAGTGAGGATTCAGGAGATTATTTTTATTTATTCTTCCCCCGCAACGCGCACGCAGTGACCCCCCCACACCCCACACCCTACACCCTACACCCCACACCCCACACCCTACACCCTACACCCCACACCCTACACCCTACACCCTACACCCCATCCCCCAACCCCCATCCCCCATCCCCTATCTCCACCCGTTCCCCGATAAATGCCAAAAATCGAGCTTAAAACCCCAAAATACGCAGATATTGCCGGGATGGAGTCCCTTGATCGCACCAGTCTCGGCGGTATTTGGACCCTATCTGGTTATGAACGGGAATTAAACAGCCCCAACAGTGAATTATTAATTCTCTCCTTACCCACTAATCCGGAAACCATCATCGGATTGGCTTGTTTTTGGGCAATTCTCGAAGAAGCGCATATTACCCTCCTGGCAATTTATCCCGACTATCAAAGACAAGGATTAGGAAAACTGCTTCTCTACAAACTGCTTGAGAAGGCTGTACAAAGACAACTAGAAAGGGCTACGCTAGAGGTGGCAGTATCGAACCAGTCAGCGATCGCACTCTACGAGCATTTTGGCTTCCGCGTCGCTGGAGAGCGTAAAAATTATTATCCGCAAACTGGCGAATCAGCCCTAATTTTCTGGCGCAACGATCTACAAAGGGCCGCTTTTCAGGAACAATTAAGCAAGTGGCGACAAGAAATCCTCTCAAGACTCGCACGGGGAGAGTGGCAATTAGAGGAAGAAAGCAGCGCCAAAATAGATACCATGGGGATGTAATGATTACTTACCAGCTTAAATCAGGTCGAGGTTAGGGAAAAATGAGGATTTTAGTGTTAGCGTGGGAATTTCCACCGCGATTAGTGGGCGGTATCGCCCGTCATGTCGCTGAACTCTATCCCGAAATCGTCAAACTCGGTCATGAAGTCCATTTAATCACGATCGAATTCGGTCAGGCCCCCAGTTACGAACTGGTGGAAGGTATTCACATCCACCGCGTCCCCGTACCCCCCGGCAATGACTTTTTCCATTGGGTGGTCAACATGAATAACAGCATGGGGCAACAGGGCGGCAAACTAATCGCAGAATACGGAAAATTTGACCTTGTTCATGCCCACGATTGGTTAGTAGGGGATGCGGCCATTGCCATGAAACATCTCTTTAAAATACCCCTGATTGCCACGATTCACGCCACGGAATACGGACGTTACAACGGACTGCACACCGACACCCAACGCTATATCGGCAGCAAAGAGGGAACCCTCGTCTATAATGCTTGGCGCGTCATCGTCTGTACTGGCTATATGCGTCATGAAGTCCATCGGGCTTTGGGTGCACCCTGGGATAAAATCGATGTGGTTTATAACGGCATTCGGGCCGAGAAAAAACAAAGAGATCCTAACTTTGATTATCGAGCTTTTCGTCGTCAATATGCGGGCGATCAAGAAAAAATCGTCTATTACGTCGGGCGCATGACCTTTGAAAAGGGGGTTTCCGTGTTACTCAACGCCGCCCCAAAAGTCCTCGACCACACCGGGGCTAAAACTAAATTTGTCATTATCGGTGGCGGCAATACCGACAAACTCAAACAACAGGCCTGGCATCTCGGTATCTGGCATCATTGTTATTTTACGGGCTTTATGTCCGATGAAAACCTCGATCGCTTCCAAACCGTGGCCGATTGTGCCGTTTTTCCCAGTCTTTACGAACCTTTTGGCATTGTCGCCCTGGAAAGTTTCGCCGCTAGGGTTCCTGTGGTAGTTTCCGATACCTGCGGTTTTCCCGAAGTTGTCCGTCATGGCCAAACGGGAATTGTCACCCGGGTCAATAATCCTGATTCCCTCGCTTGGGGCATTTTGGAGGTTTTAAATCATCCCGAATACGCCCACGAATTAGTTAATAACGCCTACGAAGACCTAGAAAAACGCTTTCATTGGGCGAATTTAGCCCGTCAAACCGAGACAGTATATGGTTTGGTTGTCCAAGAACGACAACTGGTAGAATGGCGTTAATCAGGGAGCGGTTTTTTAGCCGTCAGCCATCCTGAAGCCGTCCCGATTTTCTTCTGGACAAACCTAATTAACTAGAGCATAATCTTAGGAAAGTAATTTCCTCGACACAAAATTATGAATATGCTGAAAATAACTAAGGATTTTAATCCCGCTCAACTAGCAAGTGTCCTGGTCAATTTCATCGGTTTTGTGGTTTTATTGACCTGTGTACTTCTTTCTCCCCATGCTCTCGTTTATGATGAAGTTTATCACTTACCGTTAGTAGATTTATTAAATCAATACGGTTTATCCTATCGATTCTTACGCGGTACAGGACAATCAGCACCAGGTCCGTTATACCCGATAATTCATTATATCTTTCAGCCCTTGACCAATTTGGAAGCCCCTGCCATTAGATTGGTTAATATTCTTCTTTTATTACTGTTAATTTTAGTCCTGAGTTTAACCCTGCAAAAAATTTTCAAAATTCCCCAGCCACTGGTCTCTAGTCTGACAATTATGGGCTTACCGATGATTTGGGTGATTACGGGCATGGCTCTCACGGAAATCCCTGCTATGCTCTTGGCAACTTTAGCAATTTTCTTGATATTTATAGCTCTAGAAAAAATTGAAGATAACCAGCAAATGAGCTTAGGAATAGCTGCTCTGAGTGGATTATGTTTAGGGATAGCAATCCTAGGCAGACAAACTTTTCTCGTTTTAGTATTTATCTTGCCAATACTAACAATTAGTTCCTCAAAAAAATCTTGGCAACCTTTAATATTATGCTGGTTAACTTCTGGAATTTTACCCGCTATTGTTTTTAGCGTGTGGGGTGGATTAGTTCCCCCCGGTCAAAGTTCATTATCTTCTGGATATTCTCTGGTAAACGGATTTCTTTCCTTTGCCTACACCAGTCTTTTATTATTTATCCTCGCTCCCAAATGGTTCAGCTTGAATAAGGTGATAATAATATCTGTCCTGGTCAGCAGCTGCCTAGGCAACGCTCTCTTTAAAATCCTTTCTATTCGTCCAGCCTACTACGTTTTCAAGAAAATTATTCCCGATCCTACTTGGCTAAGTTTCTTTTTCTATTTAGCTTCCTCCTGTCTGCTTGCCTTTGGCATTCTTTTTCTGATTGCCAGCCTCAACAATTGCCGAGATCACAATAGAGATAGTAAATTTCTGTTTTTAAATGTTGCCGTGATCATAGTTGCTGCTACAGCTTTTAGAATTACCCATTATTATTCGACTCGCTATACAGCTACAGCTATTCCATTCTTGATCCTGTTAGCCCAGTATTATACCAAAGATAACTATTTCAAGGTAGCCCGCTTATTGCTGGGGAATATTGTCGGCTGTTTGATGTTAGTTTCTTATTTTTTGCGTCCTTGGAACTAGAAATCTTGCCAGATGGGATTCTTTGATTTTTGACAAGGATATACCTTAAAATAACAAAGGCACAACTTAACTTCTCCAACTATGACCATGAAAGCAGCTGAAATTATGACCACGGAGGTGGCCAAGATTAAAGGTTCTGAAACCGTTGCCAAAGCGGTACAATTGATGAGAGAAAAGAACATTAGAACTCTCATTGTCGATCGCCGTCACGATGAAGATGCTTACGGAATTATCACCGAAACCGATATTGTCTATAAAGTCGTCGCTTTCGGTCAAGATCCGCAAAAAGTGCGCGTCTATGAAGTGATGAGCAAACCCTGCATCGTGATTAATCCCGACCTCGGGGTTGAATATGTAGCCCGCTTATTTGCTAATACCGGTATTCGTTTCGCACCAGTAATTAAAGGCGGTTTGCTCGGTGTTATATCCGTTAGCGACATTCTCCATAAAGGTAACGCCGTCGAAAAGCCCCGCAGTCTTGATTTAGAAGCGGAGATTATCAAAGCTAGAGATATTGCCCGGGCAGTATGTGCTGAAAAAGGGGGAAATTCTCCCGATTGTGCTGCAGCTTGGGATATTGTTGAGGAATTACAGGCAGAATTGGCACACCAACGCGCTAAAAAACCGGAAAAAACCTATTTTGAGGAATACTGTCAAGAAAATCCCGATGCTTTTGAAGCGCGTATTTATGACACCTAATCTCCATCGGTTTTCGGTATTGTAAAGTATTCTCCGATACCTCAAACTTTTTAATCCGGCAAAAGTAGTGTATAAAGGTTTTATTTACTAATAATCGAGGAAAAACTATGGCTGATCTATTTGTCATCGCCTATGAGGACGAATTTAAAGCAGAAGAAGTTCGTTTAACTTTGGCTAAACTGCAACAGGAACATCTCATCGAGTTAGAAGATGCTGCCGTAGTGGTTAAAAACAAAGATGGCCAGATTAAACTCAAGCAAGCGGTCAATTTAACGGCAGCAGGAGCGGCTAGTGGCAGTTTCTGGGGATTATTAATCGGAATGCTCTTTTTATCCCCTTTATTAGGGGCCGTCCTCGGTGCTGCTGGTGGCGCTTTGGGAGGTGCTTTAAGTGATATCGGTGTGGATGACAATTTTATGCGGGAATTGGGAGAAACCATGCAGCCCAGTACCTCTGCTCTCTTTGTTCTCGTCCAAAAAGTTACCCCCGATAAGGTCCTCGATGAAGTGGCCCCCTACGGAGGTAAAGTGTTACGCACTTCTTTGACCAAAACCGACGAAGCTGAATTACAGAAAGTTCTCGACCAAAGAGGTGTTAAACCCGAAATCGTTTAGGATATGAGTCCATAAAAGCCAGAAAAAGGGAATATATTTCCCTTTTTGCTTTTTTAGGTAATTTATACTAAATCCCTTGAGTATAGGCTACATATCAAGACAGGCACTCATGCAAAAGGGGGAATAGATAATCAGTCTTTAATAACCGGATTTAGTATTATTTAACCTTCAATCCAGGCTATCACCGGGCAACCAATCTTCTATCACCTGCGCGATAGTATAGGGACAAAACTCGGGAAAAATGCTAAGGACTAAACCTGTTTGTCTGGCGGTTTCCCGACGCGCTCTGGTATATTCCTTGTCCAAAATTTGCGCGGGATAACTGCTTAAACTGGGACTATCCTCTAACTTACGACGAATTTGCGATCGCCGATCATTGATGAAATCCAACCAACGGTGAAGTTAACTGGCTGGCGACAACACTGCTTAGGCTTGGCATGGATCATCTGCTGGAGGATGCAATCCAGTTTGTGTCCAAAAACGTCTTGTTTCTCGAATGGAATCGTTTTCTGGATAACGGTTATCATTCAAATCAAGCCGAAGACAAGTTGCACGACCAATCGGCGTAGTTCCTTCTATAACAACGCCTTGACTTAGCCAAACGAAATGATCTTCCCACTTTTGTTTGCGAGGATTGAACATAGGAACAATCTCCTGAGTATCTGGATCAATGCCAGCTACAAAGTTGTATCGCCTCTCATTGCAACGACGACAGGCAAGTGCGAGATTATCAAGTTCATCAGAACCACCCAAAGATTTTGGAATGACATGATCAACGGTAAATCGATTAGCACTCAGTCGCTCCGGTGAATGACAATACTCACAGATGTATTTAGCCCGTTCTCGAATTGCTTGCTTAAGTTCATGACTGATTGACATTTTGAGCAGCAAGCATCGCATTAATATGGGTAAAAATTCGATCTAACTCCCCAATTGCATCTAACTCAGCAATTTCATCAGGAGTAATTTGATCAGTTTTTTTCTTTTCCAACAAGCTTTCCATTCGCAGTTGAAGGGATTCACTGAATTTGAATAAGCTCCAGTTACCCAGGTTTTCCAGCTGGATTTCATGAATTAGAGAAGATGGCTTGTTAAGAGTTGTAACCACTTGACCTCTATCGTGCTTTCTATAAAGAGAATAATCCTCGTGACCGATATATAGTATAACGCGCTCCAATCAAGGCCGGATAAGGTTTTACAGTTCTTCTATTTGATACCCTTGGTTCTTAGCAATTTCAAGGATTGGACTAATGTTATCAATTCCCCACTGGTTGCAAACGGCAATGGTTTCGCCCTCTCCAGTTTTGAGTAGTTGTTCCTCATTTAAGAAATAGCGTTTTGCGCCTCCTTTAGACTCTGCTTTTTCTAGCAGAGCTACAACACCAAAATTCCGACAAATCGCATCAGGAAAAACTTGACGTAATTGCTCAAAGGTTGTATTCGGGTGAGTCTGGAGATAATGAGCAACGATAGCCAGGACAAGCTGGCGCTTATTATAGTCTTTCCCAAGAAACTGATATTTTGTCTTGTCTTTGCTAGAACTGGCAGCAGCTCGTTGAGCCGATGCTTGCTCTCGCACTTTCACCTGATATTCCTCCGCTTCTGGCAAGGGGATTATCTGCTCAATATCAAGCAGAAGCTCTTCACCAAGTCTATAAGGCTGTAGACGAACGCAGCGAATATCACTATCGCGCTTATTGAGCCACATCACTGATGTAGTCAGTTCTTTAGAAAAATTAGCAGCGGCGAGGACGATTCTGACATCTTTGGGAAATTGTTCTTCCAAGGAATCACTCCAACCCAAAAAATTGAGGATTTCTTCTTCAGCGCTTTTATCAATGCAGCGTTTGTCTAGATATTGCTGGTGGATTTCAACAGCCCTTTTGAAGGTTAGTGTAGAAACCATAGCAGCGTAACGCAGCGCTTGCAATTCCATATGAGCGCCTGTTTCATCTCTTTTAAGTTCGACAACTACCAAATTTGCTTGCTTATCAATGCCGAGCAGGTCAATCCTTCTAGCTCCCTCAGTCCACTCTGAGAACTCTTCAGCAATAACCAATGTATCCGGAGAGATGACCGTAATTTTATCCCTTAACGCCGCTTGAAGATCATGACGCTCTTGAATCCCTTCTGCTCCAAACTGAGTGCTCTTAACCTCAGTAAGTTGCTTGTCCTTAAAAGTGTAGATGGGCATAGGCTCTACTAAAGATAGAAAACTGCTGCTATTGAGGGGCAGGACGAAAGCCAGCTAACTACATATTATACGAAAACTTTCTATATAACACTCTCTGGGGTAACGATGTGGGTCAACTTTCTGTATATCACCCTGTCATACAACATATATACTAATTTGTCAATAGGTAGTAATATTTAATCTGCTTATAGAACCTATTTGGTATCTCTCTTGTGACGCTTCACGGGTAAGAATTACAGGTATTTTGGCTAATTCGCTCTAATCCATACTGGGTAATGATTTTGGGAAAGATACCAAATGGACTCTATAGAGAAAGACATTGCTGCGATATTTGTCAATTGTTTTCGATCTAGAGCGAACTAATCAATTAAGTCTTTTGCCAGATAAGAATTTAGTCGATTTATGCCACCCGATCGAACCATAACAAGTAACGAAGAACCGTTATAGCTTTGCTGCTTGAGCAAATATGTTCAGCGAGGATCACTCCCGTTAGAGTGAGATAAGATTAACTCTTAATTCCTCACCCTAACTACTAGGAAAAACCAGCAATTAAATTACGCACCTTGCCGTAATTTATCCAAAACCGATCGATCTTCTAGAGTAGAAGTATCACCAGAAATCTCTTGACCTGATGCTAAAGTTCGCAAGAGACGACGCATAATTTTACCCGATCGCGTTTTTGGCAGCACATCGGTAAAACGGATTTCTCCCGGTCGAGCAATAATGCCAATTTCCTTGACAACGTGATCCTTTAATGCTTTGGCTAACTCCGGACTCGCTTCATAATGTCCCTCGAGAGTCACAAAAGCATAGACCTCTTCCCCCTTAATTTCATCCGGTCGTCCCACCACAGCCGCCTCTGCTACTGCGGGATGAGATACTAAAGCTGATTCGATCTCCATTGTCCCTAAACGGTGGCCAGAAACGCTCATCACGTCATCAACGCGCCCCATTACCCAGAAATAACCGTCTTCGTCCCGACGGCTACCATCTCCAGCAAAATAGAGATATTGGCCATCTTTGGGGGCGATATGTTCCCAGTAGGTATTGCGGAAGCGATCGGGATTTTTATAGACTGTTCGCATCATACCGGGCCAGGGATGTTTGACCACCAGATAACCCCCCTCATTCGCGTGGGTGGGATTACCTTCTAAATCGACCACTTCGGCGATAATACCGGGGAAAGGTAGGGTTGCTGACCCCGGTTTGGTGGCAATTGCCCCGGGTAAGGGAGTAATCATAATCCCCCCGGTTTCCGTTTGCCACCAAGTATCGACAATCGGACATTTTTCCTTACCGATAACTCGGTGATACCACATCCACGCTTCTGGGTTAATCGGTTCTCCCACGGTTCCCAGTAAGCGCAAAGAGGACAAATCCCGGCTATTGGGGATATCTTCACCCATTTTGATAAAAGTGCGGATAGCAGTGGGGGCAGTATAAAAGATATTAACGCGATATTTCTCGATTACATCCCAAAAACAGCCTAAATTAGAGGGACGGGGAACCCCTTCATACATTACCGTGGTTGCACCATTGGAGAGGGGTCCGTAAACGATATAACTATGGCCGGTAATCCAACCCACATCGGCAGTACACCAGTAAACATCGGTGTCTTTCAGGTCAAAAATCCATTTGCAGGTGATATGGGTGTAGAGATTATAACCGCCGGTGGTGTGGACGACTCCTTTCGGTTTGCCGGTGGAACCACTGGTATAGAGGATAAATAACATATCTTCGCTATCCATCGGTTCGGCCGGACAATTAGCAGATACCTGTTTTTGTAGATCATGCCACCAGTAATCGCGATCGGCAACCATATTGATGGGTTCCTTGCTGCGCTGGACAACGAGAACTTTTTCCACACTGGGGGCGCTATTATCGGCTAGAGCCAGATCTACCTGTTCCTTGAGGGCAACTACTTTATCCTTGCGGAAACCACCATCGGCAGTGATTACCACCTTAGCGGCCGCATCATTAAGACGATCGCGCAAAGCATCGGCACTAAATCCCCCAAAAACTACACTGTGGGGCGCGCCAATTCTGGCACAGGCTAACATAGCGATCGCTGCTTCGGGAATCATCGGCAGATAAATTCCGACCACATCGCCTTTTTTTACGCCTAATTCCTTTAAAGCGTTGGCAAATTGACAGACTTCTCGGTGTAGCTGTTCGTAGGTAATGGTGCGGCTGTCTCCCGGTTCTCCTTCCCAAATAATGGCAGCTTTATTGCGTCTCCATGTCGTGAGATGTCTGTCAATACAGTTGTAACAAATATTAATCTTGCCGTTGACGAACCATTTAGCAAAGGGGGGCTGCCAGTCAAGAATCTCTGACCATTTTTCAAACCAATGTAATTCTTTTTCGGCTAATTGGGCCCAAAAAGCCGGGGGATCGGCCTTGGCTTTGGCGTAGAGTTGCTGGTATTCTTCAAAGCTTTTAATGGTGGCATTCTGAGAAAATTCGGCACTGGGAGGAAACAGCCGATTTTCCTGTAGGATCGATTCGATCGCTATTTCTGTCATACTGGAAAACGAAATAAATTATCTTGCGATCCAGATTACCTTTTTCGGTTCCCCCCGTAACCCCGGCAAGCAATTCTTTAAGGCTATTTTAGGATTACCCGATCCCCGACTAGCGATCGCCATTTTGCCCTAAGTGTTACAGAGTTTAAAGTTATGTCACCGATCGAGCGATGAACAGATCGCTGTAAGGTAAACTAACCGATAAACCCGAAATTTAACATGGAGAACACTCGGTAAGGAGTCATAATTCAATGTCTCATAGCGTTAAAATTTACGATACCTGTATCGGTTGCACCCAATGCGTTCGGGCTTGTCCCCTCGACGTGCTGGAAATGGTTCCCTGGGATGGCTGTAAAGCTGCCCAGATTGCCTCTTCCCCCCGCACGGAAGACTGTATTGGTTGCAAACGTTGCGAAACCGCTTGTCCGACGGATTTCTTAAGCATTCGGGTTTATCTCGGAGCAGAAACCACCCGCAGCATGGGTCTAGCCTACTAGGCCCAGCAATCATTCTGTGTTTAACATTTAGCGAAAACTAATCTTGTTAAGAGGACTAACCAGTCCTCTTTTTTTGTTATACTCCCTTCGCTAGTTAGGGCTGGCTGAAAAAATCGGGGCGAAGCATTCGGATAGAAAATCTACGGTTTCAGCAATAAGTTATTGCCCGAATGCTTCGCCCCTACAGGACGCAATCGCCGATCAAGATGCAAGGTTTTTGAGCCACTAGCTTTAAAATCTTGCACCTGCCTCGCCAAACAGGCCCCAAACCCCTTACCTCGTCTATATTTCACATTTATTCAGCAGACCCTAGTTAGGTAATTCCCCAAAAAGTTGCCGATATTTTTGCAGTTTTGCCTCCATTTCTACTAACTGCTGATTAGCCTGTTCTGCCCGTTGCCGTTCATTTTCAGCCCGTTGCCGTTCATTTTCAGCCCGTTGCTTTTCCTGCTCCAGTAGTTGATTAATTTCGCTGTAGGACAAGAATTGAGTACCATCAAGACGATAAATTTTTAACTCGTCAGTTAAGTCAAAACGAATGCCTAAACGGGGACTCACCCAATTATTAACCTCACTAACACTGTCTAAACTGTCACCAATTCGCTGCCAAGCTTCTAGACTATTATCATCGGGATCATAGACGTAGTATTCTTGGACTCCATAGCGATCATAAAATAGCAATTTTTTGGCCATTTCGATGGAGGTATTACTGGGAGAAAGAATCTCAAAGACGACTTGAGGAGCAAGATTATCTTCTTGCCATTGTTTGTAGGAACCTCGATCGCCTTTCGGTCTGCCAAATACTACCATCGTATCAGGAGCGGCGGCAATTTTGGGCTGGCCTTCCACGGGATACCATAACAGATCCCCCGCTACAAATACCCGGGGATCATCGATATATAACCAGTCGATATTCTGCTTAATCGTTACTATCCAGTTAAATTGTTTAGTATTATCTGCCATCGGTTTACCGTCGCTCTCAGGATAGATAATCTCGTTTTTGTTAACTTGACTAACCATGGGGAATACCTGCCGAACTCATTGGGCTATTTTTATTATATAATAAACTTGAACTAAGTAAGGAAAAGACCGCTCTTGATTTTAGAACTACAGCAAGTAAATTTAGCTATCCGACGGGGCAGTGCTTATCTGTTAGAAGATATTACTTTTAGCATCAAGCAAGGAGAAAAGTTAGCTATTGTCGGAGCATCTGGGGCAGGAAAAACGACTATTTTACGATTGTTAAATCGTTTGCAAGAACCAAGCACGGGAAATATTTATTTTCACGGTAAATCGATTCAGGAAATACCGGTTATTTCCCTGCGACAACAGATAGTTTTATTGCTACAAGAGTCGAAGTTATTAGGAATGAACGTTCGAGATGCTCTCGCTTATCCTTTGCAATTAAAAAGACTTAACCCTGCTGAAATTAATCAGAGAATTGACCATTGGACATCCCTATTAAAAATTCCTCAACAGTGGTTTGAGCGCGGGGAGTTAGAATTATCTTTAGGACAAAGACAATTAGTAGCAATTACCAGAGCTTTGCTGTTAGAACCGAGCATACTGTTATTAGATGAACCTACGTCTGCTCTAGATACAGGCACGGCCAGCAGGTTATTAGAAGTATTAAATAATCAAAGTTCAATGACGATAATTATGGTCAATCATCAACTAGATTTTTTAGAGGAATTTGCCGAGAGAGTTATTTATCTAGAAGCGGGAAAAATTGGTTCAGATTGCCTCGCCAATCAATTAGATTGGTTAGGGCTAAAAACTCAGTTAATTGATTTAGAAAAATCTCGACAAAGTGACAACTGGTAAGATTAACTTAAAATTGCTGCGCCCTGCTGAAAAACTAATAATTCTCCTGAATTAATCGCTGTCCAAACTTCATTATCAGTTAAGGGAGTAGTGGCAATAATTGCTACTTGATCGCCCGGACGAGCTAAAGCTTGAAAATCAACGCTCACATCTTCATCAATTAAATGAGCGGCGGCAAAAGGATACTGACGGATTATATAGCTTAATTTCGTCGAACAATGGGCAAAAAAATGTTCACCATCGGATAAAAGATAATTAAAAATTCCTTGACAAGCGATAGAATTTGTGATAGTTTTTAGGACTTGATAGAGTTGTTCTAGGGAAGGTTTGCCCTGGGGAAAAGTCTCTCGCAGGGTATTAAGAATTAAACAGAAAGCTTTTTCCGAATCCGTGTCCCCAACCGGTTGATAAAAATCTCCCGCAGGAGGTGAGAAATTTTCTAAATGACCATTATGGGCAAAAACCCAATATTTTCCCCACAATTCCCGCCGAAAAGGATGACAGTTTTCTAGTTTAATTTCTCCTTGGGTGGCTTTGCGAATATGGGCGATAACATTGGTAGAATGGATGGGATAGTTTTTAATTAATTCCGCAATCGGAGAAGCGATCGAGGGTTGAACATCAATAAAAGTTCGACAACCTAAACCCTCAAAAAAAGCAATTCCCCAACCGTCTCGATGTTCGTCGGTTTTTCCTCCCCGCGCACAAAATCCCTCGAAGGAAAAACAGATATCCGTGGGGACATTACAATTCATGCCTAGAAGTTGACACATAGTTGCTTGAGTTTGAACATCAGATGCGTGGAAAATTACTTACTGCCAGCAGCCGTGACAGGAGACAGGAGAATTTTTTCCAGCTGCCTCTTGCCTATCCTAGCTAAGAAATTAATCTGGCACTACTGCTAATTAGGGTTTACTGAAAAAGTTTCTTGGTGGGTGTGGGGTTTTACCGATTTTCAGAAGGTTTTTAGATTTATTCAGTAAATCCTAATTAAATCAACTTTTGAAAGAAAAAAAGGGCAAAAAATCAGATTTATAGCGATAAAATAACTATTTTTTGACCAAAAAGGTCATTTATTGGCTGTTACTGCCTTTTATCTCCTCGCATCCCTGTTTTAAACCCCATGAATCCCAATCGGGCGATCGAGATTAATTTTTTGGCCTGCTTATTCGATAAAATAGGAGATTGGGCTATCTAATCAAATCTGTATCCTTAAGGCTATGACAACTATTTCTCGATCGATCCCCCAATCACCCACTAAATCCTCGTCTATCGGCGGCTGGCGCGGTTTGATCGAAGAATATCGCCAATTTCTGCCCGTAAGCAGTAAAACCCCTGTAATTACCCTCCTAGAAGGCAATACACCCCTGATCCCCGCCCCCTATCTCTCAGCACAAATCGGGCGCGATGTCAAGGTTTTTGTCAAATATGATGGTTTAAATCCCACCGGCAGCTTTAAAGACCGGGGCATGACCATGGCCATCTCGAAAGCGAAGGAAGAAGGGGCAAAAGCGGTGATTTGTGCCAGCACCGGGAACACTTCGGCAGCGGCGGCGGCCTATGCAAGACGAGCAGGGATGCGGGCCTTTGTAATTATCCCCGACGGTTATGTGGCCTTAGGAAAATTGGCCCAGGCCTTATTGTACGGGGCCGAAGTCATCGCTATTAATGGCAACTTTGATGATGCCCTCAAGATTGTCCGCCAACTATCAGAAAATTATCCCGTAACTTTAGTCAATTCCGTCAATCCCTACCGTTTAGAGGGTCAAAAAACCGCCGCTTTCGAGATTGTCGATGTCTTGGGTAATGCCCCCGACTGGTTATGTATTCCCGTGGGTAATGCGGGCAATATTAGCGCCTATTGGATGGGATTCTGTCAGTATCACCAGATAGGTAAATGTGAACGACTGCCGAAGATGATGGGTTTTCAGGCCGCCGGGGCTGCCCCTTTTATCTCCAAACAACCGGTTGACCATCCCGAAACCCTAGCCACGGCTATCCGTATCGGCAACCCGGCTAACTGGGAAAAAGCCTGGGCCGCTAGTCACGCTAGTCAAGGGCAATTTCACGCGGTCAGCGATGAGGAAATATTGGCAGCCTATCGGATTTTAGGGGGCCAAGAGGGGGTTTTCTGTGAACCGGCCAGCGCCGCTTCTGTGGCAGGATTATTAAAAGTGCATCAACAGGTTCCCGATGGGGCCACCGTAGTGTGTGTTTTAACGGGAAATGGACTAAAAGACCCAGATTCGGCGGTAAAACACAGCAATAATCAACTAAAATCTGGGATTGCACCCGAATTAACCCAAGTGGCTCAAATTATGGGCTTCTAAGCTAACGTCAATTCGGGTTAAGCAGTGCTTCTATAAAACTCCCTTAGAACTGGGAATTATACCGGCGCGACGGGGATCGATCGCTATGGCCATACTCATCGCCCGGGCAAAAGCTTTAAAAGTAGCCTCAATAAGATGATGGGAATTAATCCCGTCTAATTGGCGAATATGTAGGGTCATTTGACTGTGATTGACCAAAGCGACAAAAAATTCCCGCACTAGCTGAGTATCGTAGGTTCCCACTCTTTGGGTGGGAACTTCTAGACCATAACTGAGGTGGGGGCGACCGGAAAAATCGAGGGCAACTTGCACTAAAGCTTCATCGAGAGGGGCGACAAAATGCCCGAAACGGACGATCCCTTTTTTGTCTCCTAAAGCTTGCAGTAAAGCTTGTCCGAGGGTGATTCCCACGTCTTCATTGGTGTGATGGTCATCAATTTCTAGATCTCCAGTGGCGCGTACATCGATATCGATCGCAGCGTGGGAGGCGATTTGCTGCAACATATGATCAAGAAAGGGAATTCCTGTCTGGGCGCGACAATTGCCGCTACCATCAAGATCGATCGTCACCTGTACATCGGTTTCTTTGGTAGTACGACTAACCGAGGCGCGACGGCAAGGTGAGACAAAAGAATCGGGGATCTGGGAAGTGGAAATCATTTGCAGCAGTTATCTTAATGGTGAGATACGAAGTTTTCCTTTTCAGGAGACAGGAGACAGGAGATAGGAGACAGGAGATAGAAGACAAGAAACAACTATCCTACCCATAAAACCTAAGATTATGTCAAATTTATCTTAGCTTTTAGATATTTTGACCCGATAGCAGCTCGATAACTTACTTGTGCGGGGGGTATAGTGAACTTAAAACTCACATCTGATCACTGATTACTGATAACTGATCACTGATCACTGAAAAGGACTAACTTTCTGGTTCAGTTTTAGCGGACGCCGGCGGACCAGGGGGCAAAACTTCCTCGCTGACGGGTTGAGGATTTTGGCTAGTGGGGGGACCGGCGGGGGAACCCTCCGGCTGATTGAGAGCGGGGGTTTGGGGAGGAGTTTCTGGGGCTTTTTCTTCGATTATCGCTTCTTTGGGCGGTTCTGGCTGGGTTTGGGGTGGATTTGTCCCTGTGGTTTCGGGGGGCTTGACGTTATCCGGTTGGGGGCTAACGGCGGGTTGCGGCGGTTGATTAGGACGAAGCGGGGTTTCAATTGCCGGCGTTACGGGGGGGGAGTTACGGGTATTGAGGTTGCTACCCTCTGGTTTTGGAGGATTAGCGATCGCCCCTGGGCACACTTCCGGGTTAGGGGCAAAACTGACTCGCACCTGATAGATTCTCGACTCACCACTGGGATTATTAAAACGAGTTAAGCGTACTTCCCTAGCCCCCTGTTGATTGAAAATCGGGAAGCCAGCACTTTTAATTAACTGGGGTTCACTGCTGAGGCGGCCTTGGGCATCCACCGTCACCCCATAAACCGCCGTCCCCGCCAATTGACGGGAACAAGCCGTGGCGGGATAATTACCGGTTAAATTGACGGTAATTATGCCTCTGCTGCCCTGATTGGGCTGATTTAGTTCATTTAAGGCGTTAGGATTGGTTTTTTGGACTCTGGCCAGCCAATCCACCTGATTTCTCATGGCCTCCTCGTTACTGGTATTGCTTTTATCCGCCTCCAGGGAGCGCAAACGTTCCCGCATTTCCCACATTAATTGTTGACGACGCTGTTCATCAATGGGCGATTGACCATTCGGCTCCGGTGTGCGGGCTAGGGAATTGTTTAATTGTTCCTGCGCCTGTTGCGATGCACTAAGGGGCGAATTTCGCAATCTATCTAAAGTTAGATTATCTTGGTAGGGATCAAAGTAAGGCTGGAGCTGCTGGCTATTAGTCTGCCTCGGCAGATTATTATTCTCTGGCAGGGTGGGAACAGAAGGAGGACTAGGTAAACTGGGGGTAGAAGTGGGAAAATTGCGAGGAATCGGTAATCTACCTAGGGATGGGATAGATGCCACGGGAGGAGAATAGATATTGACGGAGGGTAAAGAGGAGAGGGGAGGTAAAGCAGGTAAGGAAGGTAAAGGGGGAAGGGAAGAAACCGAGGGTAAAGGAGGTAAGGTGCTGTTATGGATGCCATCCATGGGGGGGAGAGGAGGCAAAGAGGAAGAAGACGAATTGGGGTTAGGCAGTTCCGGTAAGCTGGACAGGGAGGAGTCGAGACTGGGAAGACGTGACTGCTCTAGAGGGTTCAATTCAATCAGATTGACGTTGCGTAACTCCTTTTTTGGCTCCTGCGCTGGATTATTCAAGAAATTAGGTAAGATAATCGCTAAAAGCAGGCCATGAATACCAAGAGAAGCGGCGAACGAGAGATTATTAGAGTTAATTAGTTTATTTTCTTCGGTTTCTAGACCAAAATAGGAGGATGTCATAATCTAGTTAATTGAGCAGAGCCTGGAGGGGGAAAGTTAACTCTATTCTAATCGTCAGGGCGATTTTTTTTCTTGAGGGCGGGGAATTAATTGGTGTCAGTACCCCCCTGCCCCCCCGATGTCGGGGGGGTTGGGGGGGTCACACCCCACACCCCACACCCTGCCCCTAGGAAAAACTTTTTCAGCCAACCCTACTTATACTGCGATCGAGCCACAGCTTTTAATTTGGGATATAATTCTGAAGGGTCTAACAAAGGGATAAACTCATCGATTACCGGTTTAAAATTAGCTGGAAAATTCTCCCCAGTGCCAGGACCCTTAGGCGATTTAGGCAATGATTCTAATTCAGGGAATTTGGGCGTTTCTGGGGTTAACTGTGAGAATAATTCCTCCACATTACTCATACCTTGGCGAGGATCATCAAAAAGAGAAGTTTCTAAGTTTAGTAAAGAGTCTTTAGTCGTGGCTACTGTGCCATTACTATCGGTTTTTCCCGCTGCTGGCTCTGGATAAGGCTGCTCAAGGGTGGTAGAAAGTATATTGACCTTTTCCTGTTTAGGGATAACTGCTGGTTTTTTGTAATTTAACTGGGAATCTAGCAAGTTTTTACAAACCAAGCGCTCGAATTCCCCCGTAAAATGAAAGGTAGGATGGCCGCGACGGTGCCAAATTTTGAGAATTTCCTCCACCGAAATGACTTTGTAACGTCCCTGATAGAGTGCCTCTAAAATCGCCATGCGAATCCAATTTAGCGAATAGATGGGCAACCAGCGCTCGATTAATTCTTGCGCTTTATATCCTCTCATTTCAAATCGATATTGGTTGAGTATAGTCGCTATCTGCATGAGGTTGATCTCTGGGTTAATCTCTGCCATAGAATTTACAAAGACAGTGAGCGCAATCGTGATGGCTACTAGGCACTCTATATATTAAGATTCTATTCAGGTTTTTCCTAGTGGTTTTTCCCTATTCTCCCCACACTTACCCTTTCGGGTATCTTCGCTCAAGACAAGTTGACTCCCTAGAGTCGGGTTCGCTTTTGGCGGCAATTTATCCCCCGCTAACTCCTGTACGGTTTAACGGGACTCCTCTGGCGACCTTAAGATAGTTTTTGTCTTTCCCTTGAGCGGGCGATCAAGTTCACACATCTTTGCTACCACAATCTGAGTAATTTGTCAAGAAAAATGCAAAATTTCATCAATAGACCCAGAGGAGATAGAACTACAGCACTACCCTGACAGTTTAGAGCCTTGCCGTTGAGTGACCACCCGATCGAGTTTTTCTGAGTCTCCAGAAATTTTTTGTTAAAATTTGCAATATAACTTAACAATGTGTTACACTTCTTAACATAAGCATACAAAAGGAGCCTCCCCATGACTGCCCGCGGCTACACCACCGAAGAACAAGGAAGACTGAATAATTTTGCTGTTGAACCAAAAATGTACGTTGATAGTTCTAGCAGTCTCGGTTTTACCAAAAACGCTGAAAAATTGAATGGCAGACTAGCCATGATTGGCTTTGTCTCTCTTTTAGCCATTGAATTGTTAACTGGTAAAGGAATTATTGCTTGGATTACCAGTCTCTAAGAATTAACAATCCCGTCGCGCTGTTCGGGGAGTTCAGTCCCCGTCCAGACGGGGTGATTTAGATACCATAAATGCCCTCAAAAACAGCTTTAGCAGGACCTGTCATGTAAACCCGGTTATCGGTTTGGGACCAGTGAATCTGAAGACAGCCACCGGGCAGTTCCACGGTACAACGGCGATCGCATTTAGCCGTTAACACGGCCGCCACCACCACAGCACAAGCACCGGTACCGCAAGCAAGAGTAATTCCCGCTCCTCTTTCCCAGACACGCATCTTTATATAATCTGGCGCGATTACTTCCACGAACTCCACATTAGTCCGTTGGGGAAAAACCGGATGATGCTCAAATTTTGGACCGATAGTTTCTAGAGGAATAGAGGCCAGATCATCGACAAAAGTGACACAGTGGGGATTACCCATACTAACGCAAGTAACTAACCAATCTTTGCCCTCCACCTCTAGGGGAACCGCGAGGACTTTTTCTGACCCATTGACCAAGGTGGTGGGGATTTCACTGCCGAGGAGTTGCGGCGGCCCCATATCGACCGTTACCTGTTCATTGGCTTCTAAACGGGGAATCATCGTTCCTGCTAGAGTATGAATGCGATAGGTGCGGCCAACGCTGTTGTTAGCCTCTAAACGGGCGATAAATTGGGCTAGACAGCGAATACCGTTACCACACATTTCCGGTTCCGAACCATCAGAGTTGAAAATTCTCATGGTGTGGTCGGTTGCTGCTTGGCCGGGAAGCACAAAAATCACGCCATCGGCACCGATACCAAAATGTCGATCGCACATAGCCACGGCCATTTCCGCTGTGATCAGGGGTTCGGAACTGTGACGGTTATCTATCAAAATAAAATCATTGCCTAGGCCTTGATATTTGGTAAAGGGGATTTTCATCGTCAATAAAAGCTACTCAACAGGAATAATAGAGGATGAACACCTCATCGATAAACTCATTATGTCTCAATTTGATCCTGGCCTACCGAGTATTAAACAAGTACAGAGCTATATTCAAGAGAAACGGGAAGTAGAAATTAAGTTAAGCACCGATGATCTCCTCGTTGGTCGCATCCTTTGGCAAGATGTTAACTGTCTATACCTGGTCGATCACTACGATAAACCCACTTTAATTTGGCAACAGTCTCTAGTTTATTTAAGACCTAAAGCCTAGGGGGAAATTGGCGATATTTGGCTGTGGGATGCGTCCCGGACGCATCAAAAATTCAGCGCCAAGCAGATAGCTTTTGAGCAAATGTAACGTCAGTTGGGGTTAAGGAGATTTGGCCATGACTTCTAGCAAATAATCAGGTGGGATGGCGAGGATAGCATCAGAATTTCAGTTGCTGGAAAATTTGGGTTAAATTGCCCAATAAAGAAAGTCAGAGAGTCGGGCAGAGCGATCGCCATTCAACTTCAGATATAGATTGCCGCTCAGATGAAAAAGAATCAGCAGATTGCGTGCTAACAATTTAGACCACTGCTGTACATAACCTGTTATACTCTTGGGCAAAACGACTCCACCGCGATTGTTATGCTGGAAAATCAGGTCATGGCAGCTGCCGACCCTAATGAGCAGATACCTACTCTAGAATTATCCATCGTCATGCCCTGTCTCAACGAGGCGGAAACCCTGGCCACCTGTATCGGCAAAGCACGAGATTATCTGGAACGACAGCAAATTGCGGGAGAGGTGCTAATCGCCGATAATGGCAGTAGCGATGGTTCCCAAGAAATTGCCACTAATTCAGGGGCGCGGGTGGTTCCTATCCCGGAAAGGGAAGTATGATCATGAGGGATTTGAATATGTGAGGACAGTTTATCTCTATTCGATATAGTAGTTACTATCGTCTAACCCAAGTTATTGCCAAAGTAATCTAAATTATGATTAATCTACTTCAAAAGAGTTTTTACAAATCTTGTTCTTTACTATCTAGTCAACAATTTCGACGATTTTTTATTTTTGGTTTAACCTGTAATATTATTTATACTGTTTCCATATATTTATTGACTGAAAAAATCAAATTTCATTACATTGCTTCGGTAGTTATTGCGCTAATTTATACAAGTTTTCTTGGGTTTTGCCTAAATAAGTTTTATACTTTTAATACAAGTACAAAAACCTTTTTCCCAGAATTGATAAAGTACTATAATGTGATGTTTTCTGGCTTATTAATTAACGTGGCTTGGATGTTTATTTTGGTAGAAGTATTTAAACTATGGTACATGGCATCGGTAGTAATTGTGAGTGCAGGTTTAATGTTTTATAATTTTTTCTTGCACAAACACTGGAGTTTTCGTGGTTTAAATAAGCATAAAAAAGACCCTAAGAGCAGATAGTTTTCCTTGTTATTAGTAGATCAATTTCCGCTTTATTGAATTTAGTTAAGTGCAGTAAATATTATGGCAAAAAAACAATTATTGACGAGAATATTTTGCGAAGATATAAACAAATTATTCTTTGCTTGTGGGATTTTATCAATGATCATTATCAAGTTTTTTTTAATCAGAAACAGTGAAGTTGTTGGTCATCCAAGAGATTCCTTGCTCTATACGTTAATGGCAGATCAGAATATTTGGTTTCCTACTAATAAAGCTAAGGCAATAATCGATTATATGCCAGGATATCCAATATTTATAATGTTTTCTAATTTTCTTAATTTTTCTCTAAGAATTAGTCATGAGATTTTTTACACTATCTCTAATATATTATTAGTTTTTAGTTTTAGATTACTAAAAATTCCTCGATATATCTGCTTAGTTATTTTTGCAATTTTAACTTTTCATATAACAACTTTTCTGTGGTTCAATACTATTTTAACTGAAACAATAGCCATTAGCTTATATCATATCCTTTTGGCTTTAACTGTCATAACTGTTATGTCAGAAAATTTAGCTAGGAAACTAATATTTTCCGTTCTTGGTGGATTGTGTTTAGGAATAATATTCATTACCCGTCCAGAGCAGATAGTGTTCTTGCTGAGTTACCTAGTTGTTTTTGTTATTCTTGTATTAAGGAATAGAATGAATATAGCAAGAGCTATTCGAGAAGCTTTGCCGATTTGTATTATTCCCATTGCTATAAGTTTATTAATTACTACAGTTTTTACTTTACTAAATGCTTTTTTTCTAGAATTACCAGCGTTATCCATTAGTAACTCATCGGCTTTCAAAGAAACTTTTTCCCAGATTCAGAGTATAGATGATGGTCAAAATATAGATGATTTTGAGTTTGTCAATATAAATCGCAAACAATTGGAAATGGCTTATCAAGTGAGTCCAACATTGAATCAAGTCAAACCTCTAATCGAAGAAGAATTAGCTAGGAGAATTACTAGACTCGGTGGAAAAGATACTACTAATATAGAAGTAGCAATTGATTGGGTGTACTGGTCAACAATAGAAGCAATTAGAAGAAGCAATTTAACAGAAGATAGGAGTATGTATCAAGTTTTTACTCAAATTAATTCTGAACTGCAAGAGGCATTTAACGATAAAAGAATTAACCAGAAAAATTTCTCTTTTAATGATATAGATATAGGGTTTTGGCTAACCAAATTTCCTCATTCATTAACTAAAATTAGTGGATATTTATTTTTGCCACGAGTCAGTAGTAAGAAAGGCTCTTCGTTACTTGTTGATTAGTTCGCTCTAGATCGAAAATAATTGACAAAAATCGCTAAATGCCTTTCTATATAGGGGTTCCATCCCTTATAACCCCCGTCCATTGCATAACACAAACCGAAGAGCCGTAAGAAATTATTACAAAATACGGATGATCCTCGAGTAACCCCTGAAATGAGATCAATATTTAATCGAGTGGCACATCGTCGAACTTATCTAGTTAACCAACCAGATTTAAATAAAGACCTTATCTTCTATTTAAACCGGATCACTCCTTTAATTCAGATCATCAATATTCTTGGAATGATATCTTTTGTAATATTATTGGTCTATTACTTGGTTAAACCTGTTCACTCCCAACTTCTCAATCAATACACATTGATTATTTCTTTTGCCTTATCTATAATTTTACTCCGCTTATTTTTGTATATTGCAATTGATCTGGCATTTTTCCCTGCACCTTCACGTTATTTATTCCCCAGTAATCCATTGCTATCGGCACTGTCAATTCTAAACTTATATGTTACAACTAAACTTTTAAGGTCATTTCGATTTTAAGCTTGATATAGCTAAGGTTTATGGCTGTGAAACCAAGATAAACTTCAGTTTTTAATTTTTCAGTATCATTTTCTCTGGGTTGTCAAATTTTTGCCCTAAGCTGTTCGTAATCTAAACCCCGTTGTTGGGATGCTGAAGGCTGTGTCTAGCTTAGATAGCTTCGGAAATCTGGATAATGAACAGCCCACTCATTATAGGTTATTGGGGACAAAGACAAGCCAATCAATTAAGGCAGCACTATTGAGCAATCAAAAATCTGTTGTCACAAATGTCAATAATCCTGTTATACTCTTGAGCAAAACGACTCCACCTCGATTGTTATGCTGGAAAATCAGGTCATGGCAGCTGCCGCCTCTAATGAGCAGATACCTACTTTAGAATTATCGATCGTCATGCCCTGTCTCAACGAGGCGGAAACCCTGGCCACCTGTATCGGCAAAGCGCGAGATTATCTGGAACGACACAAAATTGCGGGAGAGGTGCTAATCGCCGATAATGGCAGCAGCGATGGTTCCCAAGAAATTGCCACTAATTCAGGGGCACGGGTGGTTCCTATCCCGGAAAGGGGTTATGGTAGCGCCCTGCGGGGGGGTATCGCCGCCGCCAAAGGTCAGTACATTATTATGGGGGATGCCGATGATAGCTATGACTTTACCAATCTCTCGCCTTTCCTAGAAAAATTGCGACAGGGTTACGATTTGGTGATGGGCAATCGTTTTCAGGGGGGAATTAAACCAGGGGCGATGCCAGTATTGCATAAGTATCTGGGCAATCCTGTCTTGACTTGGTTAGGACGGTTATTTTTTGGCAGCCCCTGTGGTGATTTTCACTGTGGATTGCGCGGGTTTAGTAAACAGGCGATCGAACAATTGAACCTACGCACCACTGGCATGGAATTCGCCAGCGAGATGGTGGTGAAAGCATCCCTCTACGGCCTGAAAATTACCGAAGTACCAACCACTTTATCCCCTGACGGTCGCAGTCGTCCCCCCCACCTAAAAACTTGGCGCGATGGCTGGCGACATCTCCGATTTCTCTTAATGTATAGTCCTCGCTGGTTGTTTCTCTACCCCGGACTGGCTTTAATGTTTCTGGGGTTTGTGGCGACGATTTGGTTTATTCCTCAACCCAGAGTTCACACCCTTCTCTATTCAGCCACAGCTTTGATTATTGGCTTTCAAATTGTCAGTTTTGCCATCTTCACAAAAGCTTTTGCTATCAGCGAGGGTTTATTACCGGAAGACCGAAAATTAAGACGATTTTTGCGTTATATTAATCTGGAGGTGGGATTGAGCATTGGCGTAATTTTATTTTTGCTAGGTATAGGCGGTTCGGTGTATGCTTTATACATTTGGAATGCTCGACTTTATGGAGCCTTAGATCCAGCCATGACCATGCGGATTGTCATTCCTTCCGTAACCGCTCTAGCGTTGGGAGTACAGGTGATTTTTTCCAGTTTCTTTTTAAGTGTTTTGGGATTGAAACGAAGATGAAAACAGCTGAAGGTGAATTTATAGCAGGGTAAGCTCATCTAATTTGGTATAAATTGTACTTGACAAAGATTTCTGAATAGGGTGATGAAATCGCTATAGCACCGTCCCGCACTGCCAGTACCCAGACTTAGCCCCTGCTACCTCTGTATAATTTATAGGACTTACGCATTGACAGGATCGACCAAATATGAGGTATGGGTTTCGGGCATTTTAACGTGATTTTTTGATGACTTTTGAGCGATCGCTATCGATCAGAAGTTAATCGCCAAAAGTCTGAAACGACGGATTTTCCTTCATACACATCATGGTGAATTTGTACAGTGCGTAACTGCTAATTTATAATTAGCCTTAGTCTCACTGTTGTTCATGAAAATTAACGAGGAAATAGCTCATGGGTAAAGGTTTTGCTCCCGTTCTTCCCACCGGAAATAAAGCTCAACTAAAACCTGAGCTTCCTTTAACATCAATTTTTCGAGATACCCAACTATGTAAACAAATATATTATGAATCAAGGCATTGACTATTTTAATCGTGGACATTGGTTAACAGGGATTCAAGAACGCTTAAGTGTAGAAGCTCGCCGTAAGATGTTTGATTTAGCTATGAACAAACTCGATTTGCGGACAGGAGAAAGTATTATTGATATTGGTTCTACTCCAGATGTGGAGAGGATAGACAGTAACTGTATGATTCCCTGGTTTCATGAAGCAGGGTTAACTGTCGCCCTCTCTTCCCCAGAAGACATTTCTTCCCTGAGCCAAGTGTTTCCTTTTGCCAAAATTTTAAGCCCCAATGGATTTCATCGCCCAATTCTTGCTAAGGAGTGTGAGTTTGATGTAGCCACCTCTAGCGCAGTTTTAGAACATTGTGGTTCGACTCATTTACAGGTTGAACATATTCGAGAGTGTGCCAGAGTTGCTAGTAAAATATTCTTAACTACACCCAATCGTTGGCATTGGCTAGAATTTCATACTAAATTTCCCCTAATCCATTGGTTACCAAAATCTTGGCATCGGTTTCTATTAAATATAGTCGGGTTATCCTTCTGGGCTAAGGAAGATAATTTAAACCTACTGGGTAGAGCCGAATTATTAAACTTAGCTAAACAAGCTTTAGGAGACAATTTCAGTATTAGAGTCGAAACCATCTGGGCGCTGGGAATGCCTTCTAATTTAGTATTATTAGCTAGACGTATTAATGACTAATACAGCTGACAGGGGGACAAGCGAGCTAGAAGCTTTGCTCACACAGGCTTCTAGCTTCTCTCGCTAGAAATAGATTTAGCGATTCTAGGCAAAAAGCTAAGGAAAGAATTAGGGATAGGAGCGAGCTTACTAGGAATTATTATTAATAAGTGAGATCTGGTGCAGGGAACTTTTTCGAGCTAAAACCATGAAAAGCTTATGATATATGGATTTCAGCCTTCTTGTCCCCCTGTCAGATATTTTCTTCTGTCAGACGTTTAAACACATCCTTGAGCAGGATTTCAGCGATTTCCTTGACTTCCTAATTGGTCGGACAGAGTCTATCGTTTTCCAAAAAAATATATAATCATCAATCCCCAATTGGCAAGGTATTAAGTCTCCATCACTACTACCCAATCACCAGGAAAAGTAGAGTGCTGATCAAAGCTGTGATCAAGAGGAATCCCCAAATTTTCCAGAGCAATCCTTGCGCTTTGTTGGATTTAAGAGGCCAGAAATACACCCTACTGGCGAGATCAGACTTACTGTACTTTTCCTCAGTTAAGCAACTTTGGGATCGAGAAAGACCAATTAAGCAACTAACACTGTCGATACGTTCACCTAAACGAAACCTCAAAAAACTTTTTGGTTCTGCAAAGTTGACCACACCACTATTTACACTAGGGTCAAAGACAAGAGAAGCAAATTGAACCAAAATAGCAAGAACAACCAAGCTGCTAATTAACCATCGTTTGAGTCGATTAACCGATAACATCTGTAAGATTAGCAAAGCTATTAAGGGGAGAAGTAGTAGCTGAACTGAGGTAACGTGATAACGAGCAGCCCAAGAACCATCTCCATGCCAGAAATCCAGTTTGCTGGTTAAGATAATATGAAAGACAAGTGCAAAAATTGAGGAAATAAAATATATTCGTATATAAGGTGTTAATTTGTTAAATAAAATAATCCCCAATACTAAACACGGTAAAAGAAGGGGGTCGTAAATAAATATACTTTTAGCTGGTGAGAAGAGAACGCCGAGAATACCAACGTAGGGAGGGTGTATGAGAGGATAATTAGGGGGCAATTCTGGCAACCCTGAAAAGATTGCTCCATTGCGTATTTGCTCCATGAGTAACGATGTTCCCGTTGTCCAAAAATCCCCAAAGCGTAAGTAATTAAATAATCTACTCATAAAAAAGAAGGGAAATAAGCCGAAGTTCCAGAGTATGACCGTCTTAAAGATTTGATTCAGCTGGAAATTTTTATAAATTAGACAGCTAATTAGAAACCCAAAAACTGTTAGAGCATAAATGATAGTTGTGGAGCGAATTATAATAGCTGCTCCGATTGCCAATCCACTCAAAAAAACATAGGGTACTTTGTTAGTTTTAATATAAGCCAAAGCACAAGCATAACCTAAAATCACACAAAGTAGGACTGGATTATTTTGTTGAAAAGTTTGTGCATAGTGGAGAACGGTAGTACCTAGCAACCAAATCAAGCTGGCAGATGCCGCAATTTTCTCCTGAAAATCAAATAGTCTAAGTAACCAATAACAGGAGATAACAACTAATACATTTAGAGGGATAACTACAAGAAAACTAACCGCAAATTCTCTTAATAAATAAGGCTTAATACTAGGAAAAACTTTAGAGAGTTGAGTGCCAATCCAATCTGCTGGCAACATTAATAAAGATTGTCCCATATCATAATGTTCATATCGTTTTCCATCTACTCCTAAAACACCAACACGGTCTAATCGAGAGGAAGGACGATAATTTGGGGGTAAAGAAACTTCCTCAGTTCCTGTCCACAGGGCATGGGCCATTTTTAGCCTAACATCGGTATCTGGAGGTAAGTTGGCAGGATTGATTATTGTTATCCAGAGTAGGGCAATAAGAGCTACTTTTGTGACTGTTTTCATGATCATCTATTTTTAGAATCTGTTTGAAAAGTTATCGGGCGTTGCTGATTTTAAGTATCAATTGTCCTCTCGGCAATTTTTAAAACCTAGCACTAAGGTAACTTGTGGATAGGAGGCACAATTTAGTCTTCATGTCTTGATTCAGCGACACCGCTTTTTACTATCCTCCGATGCTGCCGCTTCTAGGCTGGTAATTGCGGTTTCTGCCGTCAAAATGTCAGGAATATCACTTAAACTAGCAGTTTGATAAACCTGTTCATTTCTAGCAAATAAATTGCTCATATCTTGAGAATAATTAGAAGCGATCGATAGCAAAGCTCCAGCAAAAATATAGAGAGGTAAAGGCAAAATAAACCCCTTGGCCCATTGATAAAACTCCACCAACAAAAATAACAAAACACAACCCACAACCCAGACTTTCATCGCACTTTTTCCCTATTTTTACGAGAAAAGGTGAGCAAAAAGCCCACCTTTTATTTAACTAATTCCAGTGAGAACTTATTCAATCACGGGAGCGATTAACTCACGTCTTTCACCGGAAATAACTTTCACCTTACCTTCCTCATCGATATCGACCATGGCCGTATCACCATCACCCACGCGTCCGGAGAGAATTTCCTCAGCCAGAACATCTTCCAAGAGACGCATAATCGCACGACGTAAGGGACGAGCGCCGTAGGCCGGATTATAACCTTCCTCGATCAAGCGTTCTTTAAACTTATCGGTGACAGACAAAGTAATATTTTGTTCTGTCAGACGTTTAAACACATCCTTGAGCAGGATTTCGGCGATTTCCTTGACTTCTTCCTTATTGAGTTGACGGAAGACAATAATCTCATCGAGACGGTTGAGGAATTCCGGACGGAAATATTGTTTTAATTCCTCATTAACCAGCGATCGAATGCGATTATACTGGGCCTCGGCTTGATTATCGGCAAACTCGAAACCTAAACCACCGCCACCCTTCTCGATGACTTTAGAACCGATGTTCGAGGTCATGATCAACAGGGTATTTTTAAAGTCCACCGTGCGACCTTTGGCATCGGTCAAACGTCCATCTTCAAGGATTTGCAGAAGCATATTGAAGACATCGGGGTGAGCTTTTTCGATTTCGTCGAATAGCACCACCGTATAAGGACGACGACGCACCGCTTCCGTTAATTGTCCCCCTTCGTTGTAACCAACGTAACCCGGAGGCGAACCGATTAACTTAGAAACCGTGTGCCGTTCCATGTATTCCGACATATCGAGACGGATCATCGCATCTTCGGAACCAAAGAAATAAGCGGCCAGAGCTTTAGTTAACTCGGTTTTACCTACCCCCGTTGGACCGGAGAAGATAAAGGAAGCAATCGGACGGTTGGGATTTTTCAGACCGACGCGAGCGCGACGAATGGCGCGAGACACCGCTTTAACTGCGTCCTCTTGACCGATGAGACGCTGATGCAGGGTATCTTCCATGTGCAGCAGTTTCTCGGATTCGGTTTCGGTCAGTTTATTGACGGGAACCCCAGTCCAAGAAGCGACGATGTGAGCGATTTCCTCCGCGTCAACAAAGGGTTCATCGTTGCCATCTTCGCCTTTTTTGGTGGAAGCGAGATTACGGATCTGGGTTTTGATTTCCATTTCCCGATCGCGCAATTCCCCGGCTTTCTCGAAGTCTTGACCGCGCACCGCGTCATCTTTTTGTTTGAGAATTTGCCGCAGTTCTTTATCTAATTCCTTGGCTGCCGGTGGCAATTGGGAATTAATCAAGCGCACTCTCGAACCAGCTTCATCGATTAAATCGATCGCCTTGTCCGGTAAGAAGCGATCGCTAATGTAGCGATCGGACAATTTCGCCGCCGCTTCTAGCGCTTCGTCTAAGATTTTTAGTTTGTGGTGCTGTTCGTAGCGTTCCCGGAGACCGTAGAGAATTTCGATTGTTTCTTCTACGGAGGGTTCACCGACCATAACCGGTTGAAAACGTCTTTCTAGAGCCGCATCCCGTTCGATATGTTTGCGGTACTCATCCAAGGTCGTCGCCCCGATACATTGTAGTTCTCCTCGGGCCAAAGCCGGTTTGAGAATATTGGCCGCATCGATCGCCCCTTCGGCTGCCCCGGCACCGATGAGAGTATGAACTTCATCGATAACAAGGACGACGTTACCCGCTTGGCGAATTTCGTCCATGATTTTTTTGAGGCGTTCCTCAAATTCGCCGCGATACTTGGTTCCCGCCACTAACAAGCCGATATCGAGGGTGACAACCCGTTTTTCTTCGAGAATGTCGGGAATATCCTTGTTAGCGATGCGTTGGGCCAATCCTTCTGCGATCGCTGTTTTACCTACCCCCGGTTCCCCGATCAGGACTGGGTTATTTTTGGTACGACGACCGAGAATTTGGATGACGCGCTCGATTTCCTTTTGCCGGCCGACCACGGGATCGAGTTTACCCTCGCTGGCCATTTGGGTGAGATTGGAACCGAATTCATCAAGAGTGGGGGTTTTAGTGCGACCTTGGGAAGATGAACCGGCGGCCACTTCGGCGGTTTCCCCTAACATTCTGATCACTTGGGTGCGAACTTTCGAGAGATCCACGCCGAGATTTTCCAGAACCCTAGCGGCCACACCTTCCCCTTCGCGAATTAGTCCTAAAAGGAGGTGTTCTGTGCCAATATAGTTATGGCCCAGTTGACGGGCTTCTTCGAGGGAGAGTTCTAAAACTCGTTTGGCTCTGGGGGTGAAGGGAATTTCCACGGCTACGAATCCGGAACCGCGACCGATGATTTTCTCCACCTCCACGCGCGCATCTTTGAGATTGACACCCATGGACTTGAGGACTTTGGCGGCAACTCCCGTTCCCTCTCCAATTAGTCCTAGTAAAATCTGCTCTGTTCCCACGAAGTTATGGCCAAGGCGGCGGGCTTCTTCTTGGGCGAGCATGATTACTTTAATGGCTTTTTCCGTAAATCTTTCAAACATAGCCTATCCATCACCTACACAAGCGACCCTAGATATGCTGATTTTAGCACGCCTTTTTAGTTTAGCCCTCTTTCAGTGATCAGTTATTGGGGAGCGGTCTGGAAACCTGCCGATAAGTGGTTCACCCTTGCATAATCCCCTAGGCTCGTGGTTATACCCATCTCTCGATCGCTTGACTATTGATCGCCCATTTTCAGACCAAAACTCGAAGTATAAGCAGATTAAATATTACTACCTATTGACAAATGATTATATATGTTGTAAAACGGGACAATATACAGAAAGTTGACCCCTATCGTTACTCTGGAGACTGTTATGCAGAAAGTTGACCTATATCGTTGCTCTGGAGATTGTTATGCAGAAAGTTGACCTATATCGTTGCTCTGGAGATTGTTATGCAGAAAGTTGACCTAATAATATGTAGTTATGCCGCTCAACCCTTGGTGAAGGTGCAGCCGAAAATCTAACTGTGAGACGTAGAGAGTTAAGGCATGGATCAAAAGATTAAGGATCTCATTGAGGTTACTGATAAGCTGGAGTCACGAGTAAGCTCTTATTGGAATTTTTATACAGTTGTTGTCGTCGCAATTATTGGTTGGCTGGTTTCTTCCCAAATAAGCCTTTCATATAGCCAAGCTCTAGTAGTAACAATTGTTTGCATTGTGTTTTTTATTGCAAATTTCCATGCAATGCGTGCTGCAACAAAGAGAGTAATCGCAGTAGAAAGTGAACTTAATACACTTGCGAAGAAAACGGAATTTGAAAGTGCTTTGCTCAAAAAGGAGTTATCGCATTCATCATCAACATTACAACTTATTTCTTCCTCGGTTCTGCAGGTATCTGTTGATATCATTGTTCTTATCGCAATATGGACAAGAGTAAAGAATTAGGTTTGAAAGGCGATCGCTGCATAACAACCCGGGTAATGATTCGGTAGTGCGATCGCAATCTTGTAGGGTGCGTTCCCTAAGGCAACTTCTACCGCTCCACCAATAGATTTTTGGGGAACGCACCATGCACATTGATTGAAGCTGTGAGTCTAAGTGCGATGCAGCCTTTGTGGTCCCAGTTGAGAAATGTTAGCGAAGATTGCCAATGTTTAGGTTAAAATAGAGGGGCAAAAGTTGCAACGGGGTCAGGACAATGACAGTTAATCAACTCCGCTACAGCAAAGAAGAATTCGCTCGACGTGGTAATGAGATTTATGAATCTCAGGTGCGCCACCAAGTCGAGGAAGGCAATCATGGGAAGATTGTAGCCATAGATATAGAAACAGGTGCTTTTGAGCTTGCCAATGACACAATAACTGCTTCTAATCGATTGCTTGAACGAAACCCTGATGCTCAAATCTGGCGTGTCCGAATTGGACATAAAGGCGTTCACCGCTTTGGCGTAGGTCGTCTGCTTTAACTTTATGATGAACGGAATTGTTGATCAAAACTGCGAGGCGAGGCTTCGGTTAGTCGTGAGCAATGAAAGTAAACAGAGGCAAGTAATTGATGCTGTTATTGATACAGGGTTCACAGGCTTTTTGACCTTACCTCTGACAGTAATCAACAGTCTCAACTTACGGTTGTATAGCCGTGAAGAGGGAACATTAGGGGATGGAAGTACCTGTATCTTTGACGTTTACAGTGGTCTTGTTATTTGGGACGGTGAATATCGGTATATTGATGTTAACGCAGCCGAAACAGAACCTTTGGTCGGTATGAGCTTGCTCTACGGCTATCGGATGCAACTTGATGCGATCGAGAGTGGAATAGTCGTAATTCAGTCATTGAACAGTTTAAGCTAATCGGGTGTGGAACGGTCTAACAACGTTAGTACGATGCCAAAGGCACCGCGTAGCAGAGCGTATCGCCTGGTAGGTTGGATTGAGCGAAACAATACTGGGGCAAAAATAGCTCAATTCGCTTGAAAAAGCGCAACCCAACCACCCTAAAGGTTACTCTTTATTGGGTTTCTTTGGGTCAACCCAACCTAAAATAATTGCTAAACTACTGCTATCATCCAAAGTTAGTGACGGCGGGTGAGTTCAACCGTTAGACATTCAATCTACTTACAGATCAGAGGCAGGCATTGACAATTAATGTAGGATTAGTTAGTATGATGAGTTAATCCTACTGGGCTGTCGTGGGCAGTTTAGGGCAATGAGTAAGAAAGTCAGCATAACCTTAGACGACGAAGTTTTGGACTTTGTAGATCGACTAGCAAGCAATCGTAGTCGCTTTATCAATGATGTTCTCTGGCAAGAGAAGAAAAGGGTTTTTATGAAAGAGCTAGAAGATGCTTATAAAGATCAGGCCATTGACATCCTCGCCGCCGTAAAACGGACGGCGATTCCCAAACCTCACGATTTGGGTTTCTGCTTCTGTCCCGAAGGATTTTTCGCACCTGCCTTAACAGATTTACTCTGTTCT
>VYLR01000060.1_pt1 | contig 54035 bp, 44 predicted proteins | sample 5114291 | NCBI WGS metagenome assembly VYLR01 (sample SAMN12291774, study PRJNA351875) | freshwater metagenome | isolation source: freshwater lake | place: USA: Michigan, Lansing Lake | collected 2013-08-14 | reverse complement strand
CGTTGGGAAAAACTGATAGTTTTATCGACGTAAGAAGCGGAAAAATTAGCTAAATTAACAGGATGTACTCTCAGAAAATTTCAAGAGAGATAGGCTTTTAGTGGCTTGGGAACAAGCTTTATCAATTTTTCATAATCAAGATTGGCAGAGGATTAAAGATTAGTTATTGTCACTAACTCTTTTGATTAGAAAAAGATAAACTTGAGAATTTTCATTCAAATTTATTGACTCAAAATCCGCTATACTTAATTTAAATGAATCAACCCTAGGGGCAAGGGGGGGCGGGCTAATCTAAGAATAAGCCGTTTAAATGCCTCTTAGCTTAGTCCATCAAGGAGGGCGATCGAAACTGACGGCCGATGACTGACTGTTATAGAATTAAAGGTTGCGACTGAAACGAGAATAATAATTATGGCAACCATTAACAGTAATTACTTAAAACTAAAAGCGGGTTATCTTTTCCCGGAAATTGCCCGACGAGTCCAAGCTTTTGCGGCAGCCAATCCCGATGCTAATATTATCCGTCTGGGGATTGGGGATGTCACCGAACCTTTGCCCCAAGCTTGTCGCGAGGCCATGATCAAAGCAGTGGAGGAAATGGGCGATCGCTCTAGCTTTAAGGGTTACGGGCCCGAACAGGGTTATGCTTGGTTAAGGGAGAAAATCGCCGTCCATGATTTTCAGGCTCGCGGTTGTGAGATAAGTGCCGATGAAATCTTTATTTCCGACGGTTCTAAGTGCGATACGGGCAATATTCTCGATATTTTTGGAGATAATAACTCGATCGCCGTGACCGACCCAGTATATCCCGTTTACGTTGATACTAACGTTATGGCCGGACACACGGGAGAGGTCAACGAACGCGGCGAATACGAGGGCTTGATTTATCTGCCAATTACCGCCGAAAATAACTTTACTGCCCAGATTCCGACGGAAAAAGTCGATTTAATCTATCTCTGTTTTCCCAACAATCCCACCGGGGCCACCGCTACCAAAGAACACTTGACAGCTTGGGTTAATTATGCTAGGGCAAATGGATCGATTATCTTTTTTGATGCAGCCTACGAGGCCTTTATCACCGATGCCAGTTTACCCCACTCCATCTATGAAATCGAGGGAGCGCGGCAATGTGCGATCGAATTTCGCTCTTTTTCTAAAAATGCCGGTTTTACCGGGACCCGTTGCGCTTTAACCGTGGTTCCCCAAAGTCTCACGGCCAAAGCTGCCGACGGGACGGATGTGCAACTCTGGAAACTGTGGAATCGTCGGCAATCGACCAAATTTAACGGCGTTTCCTACATTGTCCAACGGGGGGCCGAGGCGGTTTATTCCTCGGAAGGACAAGCACAAGTAGAAGAACTTGTCAAGTTTTATTTACAAAATGCAACAATTATCCGAGAAAAATTAACCGCCGCCGGTTTAGAAGTCCATGGCGGCGTAAATGCGCCCTACGTTTGGGTAAAAACGCCCCAAGGTCTATCGAGTTGGGATTTCTTCGATAAACTGCTACATACCTGTAATGTGGTGGGAACCCCCGGATCTGGCTTTGGGGCTGCCGGAGAGGGTTATTTCCGGCTGTCGGCTTTTAATAGTCGTGCCAATGTCGAGGCCGCTATGGAGAGAATTATCGATAAATTTCAAGGCTAATCCTCAAGAGAGGGATGTTTGCGGAAGCGTCCCCCAACAATCTCCGGTTTCACCGATAGGTTATTGCCCGAATGCTTCGCCCCTACAGGACGCGGGCCGATGAAGACGCAAGGTTTTGAAGCACGATTCTCTCAAAATCTTGCACCTGTTTCACGAGAAAAGCCACAAAACCCTTACCTTGCCTACATTTCACATTGATTCAGCAGACCCTACTTAACTACTCACCGACAACGGCTCACCGATGCGACCCTTTTGGTTAGAATCCTTACAGGTAGAAAGATTAACGATCGCAATTGCTGGCCTACCAGCAGCTCTGCAAGGGATCAAGTTGGTGCAGTGGTCAGATCTGCACTGCGATGCACAGCATTTGCCTTTAGCTGTCCTGCAAGAAGCGATCGCCATTACTAATCAGGAAAAACCCGATCTCATCTTCCTGACAGGGGACTTTATTACCGATAGTCCCCAGCCAATTTTTGCCCTAGCAGATAGCATAAAAGCTCTCAAAAGTCAAGGGGGTATTTATGCTTGTTTAGGAAATCATGACAGTTATCTTCCCAACGCAAGGGAAACGGTCAGATCAGCCCTAACTAGCGTGGGAATTCGGGTACTCTGGAATGAAATCGTCACACCCTACGGCGAAAATTTTCCCATCGTCGGATTGGCCGATTATTGGTCCGGGGAATTTTTACCGCAAATCCTCGAGCAAATTTCTCCGGATATACCCAGACTCGTCCTTTCCCATAATCCCGATACAGCCATGATTTTAAAGGATTGGCGCGTGGATTTGCAGTTATCCGGTCATACCCACGGAGGCCAAGTGACTATCCCCGGTATCGGTTCCCTACCGATAATTTTAGAGGAACTTAGGCGATCGCTTCCCGAACCCTATCGTCCATGGGTTCCCCTTCATCGGCAGTTTAGCAGAGTAGTCCGATACTGGCAATGGTCCGAGGGATTTCATCGAGTCGGGGAAAATCAATTATATGTGAATCGAGGCTTAGGAACCTATTTTCCCGGTCGTCTTTTTTGTCCCCCCGAAGTAACAGTAATTACTTTGGTCAACAGTAGTCAGTCTTGAATCAGTTATCAGTTATCAGTTATCAGTTATCAGATTTAAGTGTGCAGCATTAAATCAGCTGTTGACTATCTAAATTACTCGTTAAGACTGCACCAGAGTGCCGGAGTTGGGAGCAGGGAGAGCAGGTTTGAGCATTTGTCCTAAAATTTCCCCTACGCAGTTTAAATTCAGTACAGCTTAGAAGTTTCCTACTGTCTTTTCACTGATTACTGATTACTGTTTACTGATTACTGAAAAAAAACCCTATGACAGAAAATAGAGATAACTTCAACGAAACTTATAATGCACTAATCGAGCGCATTGTCAATCTAACTTTAGAAGGAAAAATTAGAGCTAAATCACAGGTTTATAACCTTTTAGCGGAGGGGTTAAAAAATGGCACAGGAGAAATTTTTGAGCGTTGTTTAACCGAAAAAATCATCGTTACTCGCTCACAGTTAGAAACAAAAATTAAAGCGACTAGGGTTTTGCGGGCCCTGGAAACGATCGAAAGTGAATGGGAAAAATATCAAAAAACCAATCAGCAAAATTCTCTCACTGCAGCGGCGATCGATAGTCTGGTGAAAATCGATCGAGAGGATCGTTTACTAACTTTAGTGAATTTAATTGATCCCAATCAAAGTAATGCTTTAACCCTAGAACAATTACAACAGTTAGCCAAGCATTTACAGGCAGTTTCTCAGCAGCGGGGAGAAGCGGATTTATGGCAAATTGCCACGGGGATTAATCTGGGGTTAAATACTTGGTCAAATTTATCGAATGATCTCACCAGTTGGCTCTACGAACAAAATCGCAATCTTGGTTTTACTAATGATAATGAGCGAGTGACTCCCTGGCAAATTTGGGCAAGTAAAGTTAATCCCTCTTGGTTAAAACGAGTCTTAGAAAGTTTAGCTAATCAACAAGCTTTTGATTCTCTCACCCAGGATTTAACTTTAACCGATTGGGTAGAAACTGCTATTGTTTTTCAATATATCCAAAGGGGACTAATTAACTTTTTTGATCAGCGTATCTATAGCGAAAAACTGGGAGCAAAATTATCAATTTCTACCTTTCTCACCTTTGCCTTAATTTGGTCACTGTTAACCAATAGTTTCGAGCAAGTTAGTAAAAATTCCCTCTATAGTCGCGGCTGTTTTCAGATGGCTTTACAAATTCTGAGAACCTTTGCTCAACGGGATTATTTTCCTTTATACGGAGGAATTTTCGCCTCCTTTTCTGGCAGTTATCTCAAGGAGGCATTAGATTATTTATCAATTCCTCTGCGTTATGTGGAAGGTACGGGAGAAAAGGCGAGAATTTTAACTTTAATTGCCTATTCTAATCGCATTCGCGGCGACTATCCACAGGCCAGAGAATGTCATCAACAAGCTTTAGAAATTGCTCGTCAACAACAGGATTATGCTTGTGAAATAGCTAATTTAAACCATTTATCCCGTCTCAATGCTATCCAAAAAAACTATACAGAAGCGATTAATTTAAGTCAGAGAGCCTTAATTTTAAGTCGTCAACAGGGTAATAGTTTAGGACAGGCTAACGCTTTAGCTAATTTGGGTTATAGTCAGGTACAGGAAGCGCAACAGTTAGAGAGATATGATCCCGAAATTTATCAAAGTTCGATCGAGTATTTACAGCAGGGATTAAAGTTAGCGGAAAGTCTCCAAGATTGGCAGAGTAAATCCCTTTGTTGTAGCAGTTTAGGTCTAGCATATCTTGTCCTTGAAAGAACCCAAGAGGCGATTAATATTCTCCTGCAAGGATTGGAATCAGCCAAATACTACGGAGATGTATATCTGCAAGGTTTATTACTAACTTATTTAGGGGAAGCTTACTATCAAGACAAGAATTTTGAACAGGCCATTTATATGGGTTCTCTAGGAATGTATTGGCTCCACGAAATCGGTGCAGTAGAATGGCGACAAGCTGCTAGTCTATTAACGGTTATTCGCGGCAAAAATATCGCAGCTTTTGAACAGACTTTCAGTCTGGAACGTTCCTCCCTGATTAAATCTATTGGACTGGAAGGCTACCAATATATCTCAGAAATTCTCAGCAAATATCAACAGGGTAATTAGTGAATACACAGCATAACCTATTAATTAATCTCTCGGTACTTTTTCCCCAACCCACGGGAATCAGTACCTACATTCTTAACCTCTTACCCTACCTGAAAAATTTAGAACCAACCCTACTAACAGCTAATAGTTATCCCGACTTTAACTGTTATTCTATCCCCAAGGGTCTCGGCCCCGATCGAGGAGCGAAAGGTCATTTAAAACGCTTACTCTGGACTCAGTGGCAGTTACCGTCAATTTACCGACAATTAAACGCCAATTTACTCTTTTCTCCCCTTCCGGAAGCGCCGATAAATTCTCCCTGTCGCTTTGTCGTCATGGTCCACGATTTAATTCCCCTGCGGTTTCCCAGTTTTACTTCCCCCTTAACCCAATATTTCCGTTATTATGTGCCGCAGGTATTACAACAGGCAAAACATATTATCTGTAACTCTCAGGCAACGGCCAAAGATATCACTGAATATTATCAAATTCCCGCCGATAAAATTACTTCTATTCCCCTAGCCTATGATAATCATCACTTTCGCCCTATGGAAAATAATAAGCCAGAGCATCCCTATTTTCTCTATCTCGGTCGTCCCAATCCCTATAAAAATTTACCGCGTTTAATCGCCGCTTTTGCCCAACTGCCCCCAGATTTAACAGATTATCGTCTTTGGATTGCCGGCAGCTTTGATCGCCGTTATACCCCCAATTTACAACAACAAGCGCGGGAATTAGCAGTCAGCGATCGCATTAAATTTCTCGACTATATCCCCTACGATCACCTACCCAAAGTTATCAGTCAAGCCACTGCTTTAGTCTTCCCCAGTCTCTGGGAAGGCTTCGGATTGCCCGTTTTAGAGGCTATGGCCTGCGGTACACCCGTCATTACCTCAAATTTGTCATCTTTGCCCGAAGTCACGGCAACAGCGGCAATTTTAATCGATCCCTATCGAGTCGAGTCCATAGCCGATGCCCTAAAAATTATCGCTCAAGATCGACAATTACAGTCAAAATTAAGTCATCTAGGCAAAAAACGAGCCAATGAGTTTAGTTGGCAAAAAACCGGTCTAGCTACAGCCGCAATCTTAAATCAATATCTAGAGTATGCTTAACTGACAGGGTTTCCCGTCCAGATGAAGTGTAACCTGATCGGTCATCGTCGCAAAAAGAAAAATAATTTGACAGATCGGCAGCATTTGCTGTAGGATTGATGATCGTGACCTTAATTGGAGAGATGGCCGAGCGGTTGAAGGCGCAGCACTGGAAATGCTGTTTAGGGGTAACTTTAACGAGGGTTCGAATCCCTCTCTCTCCGTTCCCAAAGCACCTCATATCTATGAGGTGCTTTTTATCTTCTCCCCCACTCCCCACTTCATAATTGATAATTTATAATTGATAATTCCCGCTCCCCACTTCATAATTGATAATTGATAATTCCCGCTCCCCACTTCATAATTCATAATTGATAATTCATAATTCCCACTCTCTTATACTTTTTAAACAGGATTTAGTCTAATTCCCGTCGGTAGGCCATCTTTACACTTAGCTAACCACTCCAATAAACTATCTAACTGCTGTTGCGGTTTTACCGCTCCTAAACCCCTAACCGTCACCTGTTTGGGACTATAAACAAAGCGTGATTGTATATGTTGGGGTAGGTGTTCTTGTAATAATTTCCACGCTGGTTCTTCCATGGGAGTTTCTAGGATAATATGCTGTTTTCCGTCGGGTTTAATGCGCGAAAAACCGAGGGATTTAGCCAGATGTTTTAACTCAATTACCTTAAATAATTGTGCCACTGGGGAAGGAATTGCTCCGTATCTATCGACTAAATCGGCGGCAATTTGTCCTAAATTTTTCTGAGAATTAGCAGTAGCGATCGCCCGATAGACATCCATTTTCTGCTCCAGATCGGATATATAATCATTAGGAATAAATGCCGTCAATTTCAGATCGATTTGGGTATCCTCCACTTGAGGAATTTCTTGACCTTGAATTTCCCGCAAAGCTTCCTGTAACATTTCCATATATAGATCAAAACCGATCGCTTCCATTTGTCCCGATTGTTCCGCACCTAATAAGTTACCCGCACCGCGAATTTCCAGATCCCTAGTCGCTAATTGATACCCCGATCCTAACTGGGTAAATTCTTGAATTGCCTTTAATCTTTCCCGAGCGGTTTCTGTTAGTTCTCCCTTAGCTGGATACAGTAACCAAGCGTGCGCTTGTACTCCCGATCGCCCCACCCGTCCTCGCAGTTGATAGAGTTGCGCTAAACCGAATTTTTGGGCATCTTCAATGATAATTGTGTTAACTCTGGGAATATCTAACCCCGACTCCACAATAGTCGTACAAACCAAGATATCCGCTTCCCCATTATTAAAAGCTAACATGGTGGTCTCTAATTCAGCCTCATCCATACGACCGTGACCAATGGAAATTCTAGCACCCGGAATCATCCCTTGAATGGCTGCCGCTTTTTCTTCAATTCCCTCGATTCTGGGTACTACATAAAAAATCTGTCCCCCCCGATCCAATTCATTGCGAATTGCCGTTCTAATCACATCAGAATTATAACTGGAAAGGTGGGTTTGAATGGGACGACGAGAGGGGGGAGGTGTGGTAATTAAACTCATTTCTCGCACCCCAGAAAGGGACATATAAAGAGTCCGGGGAATCGGTGTCGCACTCAAGGTTAACACATCAATATTACTTTTAAAAGCCTTAATTTTTTCCTTTTGATTGACCCCAAAACGCTGTTCTTCATCAATTACCAATAACCCTAAATCTCTAAACTCCACCGCTTTACTCAATAACAATTGAGTACCCACTACTATATCCAATTCCCCCGTTTTCAAGCGCTGGACGATATCTTTTTTCTCGGAATTGGTGCGAAAACGATTTAATAAACCCACATTAATGGGATAGGGAGCAAAACGTTCTTTCAGGGTGTGATAATGTTGTTGGGTTAAAATCGTTGTTGGCGCTAATAAAGCCACCTGTTTATGACCCGTGGTGACAGCTTTAAAAATAGCACGAATGGCCACTTCTGTCTTGCCAAAACCCACATCCCCACAGACTAAGCGATCCATCGGGCGATCGCTTTCTAAATCCCGTTTCACATCCTGTATCGCTTTCAGTTGATCAGCAGTGGGTTGGTAGGGAAAAGAATCCTCTAACTCCCGCTGCCAGGGATTATCCATCGGATAGGCAAAACCCGATTTTTGGGCGCGTTGGGCGTAAATATTGATTAAATCAACCGCTAACTTCTTCACCGACTTCCTGACGCGGGCTTTCGTCGCTTCCCACGCTTTGCCAGAGATTTTATGTAATTCAGGCGCTTGACTACCTGTATGACGATAACGGGAGAGATTATCAACAGAATCGGCAGGAACCCGCAATAATCCATCAGCATACTTAATAACTAGATAATCTCGACCTTGCACTACTCCGCTAATTGTGCTTTCCTGCTTTTCTAGTTTGATAAACTGTCCGATGCCATGGTGTTTATGTACTACAAAGTCGAGGGGACGGAGTTTATTCACATCCACCTGTACCGAGGCTGCTTGCCGACGTTTACGGACGTAACCGGCAGTATTTAAAAGATGTTGTCCGAAGAACTCTCGATCGCTAACGACGACTATGCGATAGGTGGGTAGGATAAAACCTTCTAATTCAGCTAATCCTGAGTATTTTAGGGCTGTAGCGGTGTTTTGAATTATTAAGCGCTCGATCGCCCCAAAATCAAGGGGATTGGGGATAAATTGGGCCGGGCAGTCGTGTTCCTGTAATAACGAGACTGTGCGGGAGGGTTGGGCAGATATTAACCATGTAGCATACTTATTTACTTTAATACCGCTATAAATCTCTCTTTTTCCCCGTAAAATTTCCGCTAGTTTGGCGAATTGCCCCGCATTGGTGGGAATCGGACGACTGGAGAGATTAAGGCTATTTTCGGACAGGTGATCGTCTATTTCCGAGAGGTAGAGATGGGGAAATTTGGGCGATATTTCCAGAGATTCGCCAAAAGAACGGTGAATTTTCGGTAAAGGTGGTTCTATCTCTTGCCAGCGTTCCCCAATATATTCTATCCAGCGCTCGCTTCTAGCTTGACAGCTTTCCAGTTCATCAAAGGCAATAAGAGTATTTTCGGGGAGATAATCCAATAAAGAAGCAGCTTGACTGAAGGCCAAGCCTAAAAATCGCTCAATTCCCTCTGGATAAATGCCATTAGCCAATTTTTCTCGATCTTCAGCCCCTAGATAATCGGCCACTGTCGGGGGGAGAGAAGGGGCAATCATCGCCGCGAAGCTAGTGGGAGTAAGCAGCAGATTGGGGATAGAATCCAGCGATCTTTGGGTTGCAGGGTCAAATTCTCGCAATTTTTCCAATTCATCGCCGAAAAATTCTAACCTGACTGGTAATTCTGCCGAAACTGGGAAAATATCAACGATATCGCCGCGACGACTCCATTGCCCTTCGGTTTCTACCAGTGAAACCCGTTGATATCCTAATCTAGCTAGGGTTAGATCGAGGTTTTTGGCTTCTATAATCGTTCCTATCGCAAAATTATCGCTATATTTCTCGAAAACCTCCCTAGGGGGTAAATGGGGCTGCAGGGCCTTTTCGGTGGTAACGATCGCAATTCCGTCCTCTTGATGACTGATTGCCGATAATACCTGCATCTGTCCCCAAATCATCTCGGATTCCCGATTAAATGTCTCGTAGGGGCAAGCTTCCGAGGTGGGATAAAAGAAAACACCTTTCCACGTCATCGCTTCTAATTGGGCAGCCCAACGTGCCGCTTCTTCTAGATTGGCACAGATAATTAAAAGATTTTTTCCTTGACAACGGGCAAAAGCTGTGCTTATTAATCCTTTCGGTAAGCGGGCAAGGCCAGTTAGGGTTAAATTGCCATTTTTCTCCAGTTTTTGGATAAGTTCGGCAGTTAGAGGCGATTTTTCAATGTTGCGAACAACGGAGGCAAAAGTCATTTTTTAGTGATCGGCTCTCGGTTTTTAGTTAAGCTCTACTGAATTTAAACTGCCTATGGGGATTTTTAGTACAAATGCTCAGGCTTCCTCTCCCAACTCTGGCACTCCGGTGCAGTCTTAACGAGTAATTTAGATAAGTGGGTGGGTGGAATTAAATATAAGACGAACGTAGGTTGGGTTGAAGCATGAAACCCAACACCCCAAGGATTACGAAGTGCGCTAACCCATCCGACAAATAATTGTGCTTCCCTACTTAGTCAACAGCTTATCAGTTATCAGTTGTGAGTTTTCAGTTCACCGACTACTTTTTGGGGCTAATTTTTTTGGGCTTTATTTGACTTGACCAGAGGGGGGTCGCAGGCGCACGGATTTTCCATTATCTATATAATATCATGTCAAGCCCTAGTTAGCAAGAAAAAATTTTTTAATTGGGAGCGAAAGATCGAAGGACGAAAAACAAGTACATCTATACCGAGATATTTTCAGAATGATAACGATTCTCACCGACTGTGATAAGATGAGAATCATAATCAGACTCAGTTAATCCGATGGGTAAAATTTTCCAGTTAACAGCGATCGCTTTAACAATGACTATAGCCAGCTTAACAGCTTGTAGTGGTCCCTCGGTCAAGGAAAAGGAAACAACGACACCCTTACAGGTGACAGTCAGCATCGTACCGCAGGAATATTTTGTCAAACGAATCGGCGGTGATAGAGTCAGTGTTAATGCCATGATTCAACCCGGGACAGATCCCCACACCTATGAACCAAAACCGGAACAATTAAAAACCACAGCCCAATCCCAAGCCTACTTTAAAATCGGTGTATCCTTAGAAGATGCTTGGAAAGATCGCTTAAACAGTGTTAACCAACAGATGTTAATCGTCGATACCAGTCAAGGAGTAGATAAAATCCCTTTGACAGCAGAACATAATCACGATCATGATCACAGCAAGGCAAAAAAACATCAAGCTGGAAAAAACACCCTAGATCCCCATATTTGGTTATCACCAAAACGAGTCAAAGCACAAGCAGAGACTATTTATCAAACCCTAGCACAACTCGATCCCGATCAGGAAGCTATCTATCGGGCTAACTTGGAAAAATTCCGTCAGGAGTTAGACGCATTAGATCAAGAAATTCGGCAAAACTTGGCAGGGATTAAAAACAAAAAGTTTATGGTATTTCATCCTGAATGGGGCTATTTTGCCCAAGATTACGGTTTAGAGATGATTGCGATCCAAATCGAAGGCAATGAACCCAGTGCTGCCCAGTTAAGTCAACTAATCAAACAGGCAAAAGAAGAGAATATTAAAGTTATTTTTGCTCAACCAGAATTTAGCCAGAAAATTGCCGAAACTATTGCGAGGGAAATTGGGGGACAGGTAATCCCTATTAGTGCCTTTGCTGAAAATTGGAGTGAAAACCTGCGACAAGTTTCCCAAAAAATGGCCACAGTTTTAAATCAGTAATTGTTTGTATATGTAGCTAGACACAATTAATTGCACATATCTAACTACCTCTTGCCTATTGCCTTTTGCATGAGTGCCTATCCTAACCAAGAAGTTAATTTTGCCCTATTGTATATGTCAACGATCATTACCATTAGTAATCTCTGGGCCGGCTACGAACAGGAACCCATCCTCGAAGATATTAATTTAACCATTCAAGAACTGGATTTTCTGGGAATTATCGGACCGAATGGAGGGGGAAAAACTACCCTGCTTAAGGTTTTACTGGGATTAATTAAACCTTGGCGGGGAGAAGTCAGTATTTTGGGGCAAAGTGTCGAAAAAGGTCGGGAATTAGTCGGTTATGTGCCGCAGTTTGTCGAATGCGATCGCTCATTTCCCATTACTGTGGGTGAGGTGGTAAAAATGGGGAGATTGAGCAGCAAAAAACTCTGGCAAGGCTATAGTAAAAAAGATGAAGTAAGGGTAGATAAAGCTTTAGATAGTGTGGGAATGTTAGCGTTGAAAAAAAGATCGATTGCTGAACTTTCGGGAGGACAGCGCCAACGGGTTTATATCGCTCGCGCTTTAGCGGTAGAACCCCGTCTCTTGATTTTAGATGAACCCACTGCCAGTGTCGATCCCCAAATGCGTGCTAGTATTTTTTCCCTGTTGCAAGAATTGAATGAGTGGATGACCATTTTAATTATTTCCCATGATCTGGGAACCCTATCTACCTATGTTAAATCGATCGGTTGTCTCAATCGTCGTCTCTATTATCACGGCCAAAAATCTCTTACTGATGCTATGTTAGAACAAGTGTATTGTTAAAAGTTTTCTCCTTTTCTACTGTCAAAACCCTTGACAAATCCCCGCACTTGACATACACTTATATATAGAATGGGAATCCGTGCCTGCCTGCAAACCCTCTTTTTTCAGGTCAAATAATGCGATTAAATTTATTCCTGCTCCCTGGGGTTGAGTTCTAGCTTCAGCAGTTTTAGGAGATGGGAAATATGGCAGCTTGGATTATCGCTATTGTGAGCATAAAATCTTCCTATTTGTAGTGCCAGTTGTTCTCTATATCTTTCTGGGGGTGATGTATAGTCCTCTGGAGGTTCAACTTCTAACCAATATTGTTTCGCTTTTTTGATAGTCAACAGAGCCAGGACTAATTCCGATTGGCTATTGTCGTGGCTAACTTGATATTGTTGTTGCCAAGATACCTGTAATTTCTCCACTTCCGATAGTTCTAGGTTTTGACAATGAGAGATTCTCCCTTTAACTCTGGAAAAATTATTTTTTAAATCGGCATCATCCTTAATTTTATCTGCCATATCAAGATAAATATTTTCTAGCCTAGCATCGGAATTTTGATAAACAGCCGAATGTTCGCTAAGAATTGATTGAATATCGGGGAAAATAAAATAGGACTCTTTATGAATCAATCCCGTCACCCAAATTCTATGCTGTCTAACCTGATTGACTTTAATCAGTGATTTTTCATATAAGTCCTCAAAAATTTGCTCTAAATCCTTAAATGGATAGGAATCATCTAAACGTTTATTTTGTAAGTCTAAATCGACGATAGCGAACAGTTGCTGGGGATTTAAATAAGAAGCTTCTGGGTTCTCTTCATGCAAACGCAAAAGATTAAAGTAAGTATTTAAAACATCATTTCTATCACCACAGTTAAAAAAAGTCGGTATCTGTTGTCTCCAATCCCTAGGAACACAAGCTTTATAAAAATTAGCATCGGGAAAATCTGCCATAGCTCGATAGGATTGAGGAGATAACCTGCTGGCAGTTTTTTTGATTTCCCCTTCACAGAGGATGACAAATTTATTACGAATTTGACGGTTTGCCAGAATAAATTGACAATGTTCTAAAAGTTCCGTTTCCCTAAGACTCATGGGTTAGTTTCTCCATCTTTATTTCAATAGTTTTGGTTCTATCTCTTTAACATGAGCGGGAGTTAAAGCTTGACAGAGTTCATAGGAATGAGTGGCTAAGATATATTGATTGCTAGGTTCCCATTCCTGCAAGTCCTCAATAATTTTATATTGCCAGTCGGGATGGAGAGCAATCTCAATTTCATCCATCAATACAATCGCATCTTTTATCCTACGATACTTTAGCCACAGATAGATACTTAATCGCTTCAGTTCCCCATGACTCAAATCCTCTGGATATAATTCTTCTCCGTTTGTGTCTCCTTTGAATTTAAAGGTAATACCCGATATATCTTTATCTAAATTAATTTCTTTATCGGATAAAATTAAATTTAATTTTTGCCGTATTAGTTGATAGTTATTTCCATATTCACCCGTTTCTATAGCTTGGGCAAAATCTTGATCACGAGCCATGATAAAGTAATTAATCAATAGCTCAACGGGCAGAAAATCGTAGGTAAATAAGTTAATAAGTTTCTTTTTAACATCTGCCATGGCTAAATAATAGTTACTAGAGTCTGGATTCCCTTGATTTATCTGAAAAAGACTCTTGTTTGTAGCTTTAGGTAAAAAGATAAAAACTTGCGTTGAAGGTGCGGCTAAAAATATTTTTGAAGATAATTCTTGCATGAATAATTGAAATTCTTCTTGGGCTGCTTGACTAAATTTACACAACAAAAATATCTCTTCATTCTTCTGGTTTTTGGCTTGACAAAGATATATTAAGCTATTTCTTTCCAAAATATTTTTAATTACTTTTATTCTTCTAAGTAATGATTTATAGTCATCAGAATAAGAGTCTATTTCATTACTCATTACTCGTAGTTCATCTTGAATATACTTTTGCCTTATCTCTAAATCACCTGTTGAGTAATTATTTGAATATGGTATTCTCTTCTCTGACGGTTTTTTAATGAGTAGATCAAATAAAAACTCGCGTTCTTCCCGGTCAAACAATCTTTGAGTTAAATTTTCTCTTTCTGTTCTACTGTTTAGTCTCAATAATCTTGTAAATTTTTCTTGAATACTTTCAAGTTTGTCACGTTTGTCTTTTAGCTCGTCGATTTTTTGTTCAGTACCCTTTAATTTTTCAAAATCAGATATTTTAAAATCATCAACGTTAATAGTATCCAAATCTTCTTTTTGTCCGTCAAGGTTAGATAGCAAGTCTTTTATATAAGCATCTCTGCAAATCAAAAAATCTAGTCTTACCTCTTCCCGATTGTCGGTTAGAATTTCAAAAATAGCCAGGGTTTTCTGCTCTAACTCATCTTCTAGTTGACATCGATGGAGTACATTTACCACATATTCTATCTTTTCTGGATCACCAGAACAATGAAGCAGGATAAAAATTAATTGTAGAAGGGTACTTTTGCCACCGCCATTTTGACTACCGATAGGGAATATCTGAGGAAAAAAGTCTTTCCCGAAACTAATATCAATATTCTTTAACACTCGAAAGTCAGGAACCTGAACCCGTAGTAACCGCATTGTCAAAACTCCTGTAATCCTATCCTCTTGCTCATCTGCTTATTGTAGCCCACAGGGAAAAGTGAAACAATGTCTTTCCTACCAGCCAAATTCCAGCAGATTTTTTCAAAAAAACCCTTGACAAATCCCCGCACTTGACAGATACTTATATATAGAATGGGAATCCGTGCCTGCCTGCAAACCCTCTTTTTTCATGTCAAATAATGGGATTAAACTAACCAGCGTGCAGTGGTTTCTGGGGCTTGCTGATCGGTATAAAGAGGATGAGGGCAAACAGCAGCTGAAAGTCCCTCAGTTTAGGCAATTAAGGAGCTAGGGTGAAGAAAAATCAGATGACAATGGCGGTGATCGCCTTTCTTGCGGGAGCAGGTACAATATTCGCCGTTATTGTCATTTTTGACATTGATTTGGTCAAATGGGCTAACTGTAGTGCGCCTTTTGCCGATCCAATCGATCGAGAATCAGCCCTTTGCCGCAGATAATTTGTGAAATGGCGGCAACAAACGCAAGCAACAAACAAGGAAAAGGGGAGGTTGGCGTTCTGTGGAGGTTCCCGTGCAAAAGTTAGTTTGGGTTTAGGTTTTAAAAATCCCTCAAATTAGCAACGCCAAAATTCTATATTGAATAGGATGGCATGGAGACAGGAATCACTCAAGACTTAATTCATTTGGGAATAGCACACGAAGATATTGTCTTAGCCTTTTTATCTCCTGACACTCCTTTATTAAAGGATATGCTAAAATCTCAAACCTAAAAAATACCAAGCAGACATTCAACCAGTTTACCTAACTTAAAAACTTAGAACAAATGAATACAATAACAATTAAAAAGCGTTTGATTGAAAAGATAAACCATCTTTCTGAAGAGCAACTTATACTAAATCCAGTTATTAAAGACTGATTATTTATTCCCCCGACCCCCCCCTTGCCCCCCCGACGTCGGGGGGGTGGGGGGTTGCCTCTTGCATGAGTGCCTATCCTGATAGGTAGCCTATACTCAACGGATTTAGTATTAATTCGGTTATATCTTTTGTCGAATAATTACAAAATACACCTAAAGATGCCCAAGAAATTCAACGCCCACAAACAGATGAGGAAAGGATGGCTTTAGTGGATGAATTGAAGAAATTATTCAAAGAAACTCAAGAAATAAAGATAACCCCATTACCAATGAAGAAATCCCAGCGGAAATAGACGCTTATAGGGGTGAATGAAAGTTATTTTCGATACAAATATCTTGATTCCTGCGGCTTTTAGAGGAGGTAAACTAAAGATAGCTATTGCTTATGTTCTTGCTTCTTCAAGCTTTGAATGGATAGCATCATCTGAAATTATCAAGGAGTACAAAGAGGTTTTAAATCTTCCTAAGTTGCAATTGTTCCATGAAGAGGACGATAGCAAAAAACTTGAACAACAAAAACTAGAACAGCTAGAGATGGGGGTCAACCCATCCCCAAACTAGACAATTATGCTATTCTTTTTTATACATCACCTCCACCACGGTATGTACGTTACCCCTGGGATGAAAATCCCCCTTAACTTTCATTTGCAAGGGTTCACAAGCCGCCACCAAATCATCTAAAATTTGGTTAATTGCTTCTTCGTGGGAGATATAACGATCGCGATAACTATTAATATAAAGTTTAATCGCCTTTAATTCCATCACCTTTTGATCGGGAACGTAGCTAAGATAAATAGTGGCAAAATCGGGATAACCGGAAAAGGGACACTTACAGGTATATTCTGGCAGGGTGATCTGAATATCGTAATTTCTGCCAGGGCGTGGATTGGGGAAAGTAATTAATGTTCCTTCGGCAATTTCTCTTTCCCCGTACTTAACTTCAATTTTTTCGGAAGACTGAACCATGTTTTTTTCCTAACTAGACAATGTTTCCTATCATAGCTGGAATATTCTCTCAAGAGGCGTTACCGAATCAAGAGATGAATAGTAACTCCTGCATCCTCTTGACAAATTAGCTTAGTCCTAGGTTGAAAGAATGCCGAGAAGACAGTTGAGACTGAAAATCAGCCAGACCCAACTTTTCAGGTAAAAAATGATCTATGATTAACTCTAAAGATACTGTAAAACTGGTTTCATGCTCTCCGAGATTAAAAACATAGCCGAGAGTCTCGCACCCCGATTAGTGGAGATTCGCCGCCACATTCACGCGAATCCAGAGTTAAGTGGGCAAGAATATCAAACTGCCGCCTATATTGCCGGGGTTTTGTCTTCCTGTGGTCTATCGGTGCAGGAAGCGGTGGGAAAAACGGGAGTTAAGGGAGAATTGGCGGGAAAAGGCAGTGATCGAAGGATTTTAGCCATCCGCGCCGATATGGATGCCCTACCGATCCAAGAAAGAACCGATTTAGACTTTGCTTCCCGCAAACCCGGGATTATGCACGCCTGCGGTCACGATGTTCATGCTACCGTCGGTTTAGGGGTGGCGATGGTGCTTTCCCGTCTCTCGGAACCTTTGCAGGGAAAAATACGCTTTCTCTTTCAACCAGCAGAGGAAATCGCCCAGGGGGCCAATTGGATGATCCGGGAGGGGGTGATGCGGGATGTCAGCGCCGTTTTGGGGCTGCACGTTTTCCCCTCGATTCCGGCCCGATCGATCGGAGTTCGTTACGGGGCCTTAACTGCAGCTGCCGACGATCTGGAGATTTTTATTCAAGGGGAATCCGGCCACGGGGCCCGGCCCCACGAGGCGATCGATGCTATCTGGATCGCTTCGCAAGTAATCACCACTTTGCAACAGGCAATTAGTCGGACTCAAAACCCCTTGCGTCCCATTGTCCTCACCATCGGCCAGATTAGCGGTGGTCGCGCCCCCAACGTCATCGCCGATCAGGTACGCATGGCAGGGACAGTGCGATCGCTGCACCCAGAAACCCACGCCCATCTCCCGGAATGGATCGAGAGTTTGGTCACGAATGTCTGTAGCACATATAACGCTAAATGTCAAGTAAATTATCGTCGGGGTGTGCCATCGGTACAAAATGACCAATTTTTAACCCGTTTGGTGGAAGAAGCTGGTTTAGAAGCTTGGGGACAGGATCGGGTTTTAATTCTCTCGGAACCCTCCATGGGGGCCGAGGATTTTTCCCTTTATTTGCAACAGGCCCCCGGTACAATGTTCCGTCTAGGAGTGGGTTCGACTAATCTCCTCAATCCCCCCCTTCACCATCCGGAATTTTTAGTGGATGAGTCGGCAATTCTCACGGGAGTGATTACTTTAGCCTACGCAGCCTATAAATATTGGCAAAGGGAAGATTAAACCGGTTTTTCAAGATAATTTTATGGAAATTTGGCAAGATTTAGCTATTATAGCCTGGACAGAATTGCTGCTGGATAGTTATGAACAATTAATCGGGCGATCGCTTTTACCCCGGATCGGTACTGGCAAAGAACAGAGTAAAATGCTCTTTTATGCCCCTTTTGTCCTAGTTTCCCACGGTACACAAACTAATCCGATCTTTAACTATGGTAATCGCACCGCCCTCGATCTCTGGGGTTTAACTTGGCCAGAATTATTAGCAACTCCTTCGCGAGCAACGGTAGAGGGAGAGGAAACCGCCCAAGAACGCCAAAAAATGCTAGATTTAGTCAAAAAACAAGGCTATATCAACGATTATCACGGCGTAAGGATCACGAAAAACGGTCAACTATTTCGCATTGAAAAAGCGATCGTTTGGAATATCATCGATCGTGATGGCATTTATTGCGGACAGGCTGCCACTTTTGCCGATTGGATTTTTCTCTGATTTAAGCTCCCCACTCCCCCATCACCCCACCTGCCCCCCCGATGTCGGGGGGGTTGGGGGGGCCACACCCCACTGTATCGCCCCAATATGACCAACTCAGACCGAATTATTGTTCCTCTCGATGTGCCGGATTTAGAATCAGCGATCGCACTGCTCGATCTGTTGCCGGAAGTCAATTTTTGGAAAGTGGGACTAGAATTATTTGTCAGTAGCGGTGCAGAAATTCTAGCAATTCTGCAAGAAAGACAAAAAAAGAGCTTTCTCGATCTCAAATTTCATGATATTCCCAATACGGTCGCCGGGGCCTGTCGTTCAGCTAGTCGCTATCAAGTGGATTTACTCACCCTGCACGCAACGGCCGGACGGCAAGCACTGAGGGCGGCGAAAGGGGCCATCTCTGACCTGCTATCGCCGCCAAAACTTCTCGCTATCACCGTTTTAACCAGCCTTAACGCCAGGGAATTAGCTCTCGACCTCAAAATTCCCCTAGAACTATCGGAATATGCCTTAAATCTGGCATTATTGGGCAAGGAATCGGGAATTGATGGGGCGGTTTGTTCTCCCCAAGAAGTGGCGCAATTGCGGCGCGTCTGTGGAGAGGATTTTCTCTTAGTTTGCCCCGGAGTTCGTCCCTCCTGGTCAAGCAAAGGGGATCAAAGTCGGGTGATGACTCCGGCCCAAGCGCTTAAAGCTGGGGCTGATTATCTAGTAATTGGACGACCGATCACCGGTGCCGAGGAGCCAAAGGTAGCATGGACAAAAATTTGTCACGAATTAGCCGATATTTAGGGGTATTACTGGTTATTTTCGGGATTAACTCGCCAGCAGTTAGTCGTCCTCTTTCTAGCTGTCCGGAGGATTTAAATCTTTTAGTCGATCGCCTCTTGTCAGATTTACCCGGTTATGCTAATCGAGTTATTACCCGTTCCCAAATCGACCAAAAATTATCTACACCGGTTTTTGTGATTATTGCCGGTCGTCCCGAATTTGCACCCCTACCTTTAAGTGCTAATCAATATTCTGGTCAAATTGCCGATGACACTCAACAGGTTTTTTTTACGACTTTAGAGCGTCAGTATAGCAAAAATCGCTTTGTCACTCTCCAGAATTATCACTGGTTATTTTTAACTAAAACTGGGGAAGGATGGCGATTAGTGACGGTTTACAGTCAATTAGCTGCCCTTGAACCCGCTCAAGTCCCTTTACCTCCCCTAGAAACCAGCCAAGGCACCATCGGCCAAGCGGTGCGTCTCTGGCTGCGGGACTGCGAAGCGGCTGCATTGCGCTAAATTCGCTCGGCCAAAACAAAGCGATCGAAACCTGCTAGGTCGTTAATAATCTGAATTTGTCGATAATTGCCCTGATTTTCCAGCATTTGCGCTACTTTTTCCCCTTGACCGGCTCTCATTTCCACTAGCCAAAGGCCTCCCGATCGCAGATAATCGGGAGCAGTGGCCACTAGATGTTGAATTGACTGTAATCCGTCTTCACCTCCATCGAGGGCCAAACGGGGTTCATGTTCCCGCACTTCAATTTGTAGGTCGGGGATTTCTGCACTGGGAATATAGGGAGGATTGGACACCATACCGCTAATCTGTCCTTTCCACTTCTCTAGGGGTGTCCACCAAGAACCCTGTTTTAAGATAATTCTGTCAGCAAAACCCGTATTGATGATATTTTCTTTGGCGATCGCTAAAGCGGTTGGACTGTAATCAGTAGCATATATCTCTGCTTTTGTCAAGATACTGGCTAAACCAATAGCGATCGCACCGCTACCGGTTCCCAGATCTACCCAGATTCCCCCGTCGTCTCCTCTGACGGTTTCGCCAACGATATCGATTAATAACTCGGTTTCGGGACGAGGAATTAAGACCCCTGGGGAGACTTTCAGGGTAAAATTACGCCAGACCACCGATTCGAGCAAATACTGCAAGGGAACCCTTGTTTGCAGGCGTTTTTGCCAGCGTTTAGTAATTTCCGACCAGGAATAACTCAAAGGGATTTTTTCTCGTTCGCGAAAGGATTGTAAGCGCAGGGAAAGAGTATCTAAATCTGTCACTGCTTGCAGAAAGATATCCACTTCCTTGGCAGATAGTTGCGCTTGCGCTAAATCAGCGATCGCCTGTTGCCGCCATTGACTTAATTCTTGACCGGAAATACTAGCAGACACAAGGCTTAACGATTGGGGGCGGGGCGATTATTGGTATTATTATTAGGGCGTGGCTGATTTGCCGGGGGTTGGTTGGGAGCATTTTGGTTGCTATTTGCTCGGATAAAATCAATCGTTTCTTGGCTAGGATAGAGGAGAATTTTAGTTAAAGCTTCATCGTTGCTTTGTTGTAGGGTGGCAATGACACTTTCTAGGGGAATAACATCAATTTTCACCGTGGCTGCTTCGGCGGGATTAGCTTTTTTATATTGTTCTACCATTTGCAAAGCGGCGGCTTTTTCAAAGAAGAAAGGAATAAAATCCTGATTATTGCGATTGATCACCAGAAAATTACTCTCTTTTCCTGCTTTCGGCACAAATAAAGGTACACCACCTTGATACTGTTGACCTCTTTCACTGAGCAGTTTTTTCGCCGATTCTACTTCCGACTCTTTGGGAACAAAATCGATAATTAAACGATTTTGATCGGTTTGACTGGTTTGCATTTTATAGACTTGTGCCAAAGAAACAGCCTGAACTTTAACTTTGCTGGCCACTTCAGGATTCTCTTTTTTCAGTCGTTCAAAAAAGTTTTGTGCGTCTTGCTTACTAATAAAAACCCCCGTGAATTTCTGTTCTTTTTCTCCCACGGCAATTAAGGGAACTCCTTGATCATCGGCAATAGCGAAGACAGGTACAGACTGCAAGGTTTTGACGATTTGTTCTTCCGGTAAAGCGAGTGCTTTAGAATAGCTGCCCAGCAGCGAAGTCAACATTGTCGTTCCTACTAAACCAAGAGTTGCCGTCCAACGAATGAGAGATTTCATCAAAATAATTACCTCGTTATTACTATTAACCAATATTTGCCGTTAATCTGAACTATATCGTCTGCTTAACTCCTCCGATTAGGAGTTTTCTGATGAATAACCAGCCCCAAAAGTTCCCTTTATTGGCTTGGTTCTGAACTATCATAGCTAAAAAGATCCGCACTTGGTGAGATGAGGTGGCAGCGTCAGCCCGGAAACAGGGGCAATTTACGGGCTTATCTGGGAAATAATAGGGATTAATTAGATTTTTTAGGCTAAATTCTCCGAAAAAATCGCTTTAGCTCTGGTTTAAGCTGGCTTTTGCCTTAATAAGCACCAACTTGAGATCAAAAGGCCTCCTCTTGTCTGAATCAGTTAGTCAACTGGCTACCCCTTGATCTTGGCACTGCTAATGACTTTCCGAGAAATCGCGCGGATGGGCGATCGCTAACCGCAGCCATTGATAGGAAACTAGATTTAAAATCAGTCCGATGATCAATAAAATTGCCATGAGAGCGATTTGATACCAGGCGATCGGTCTGACCAGAAGATCGGCGATCAGATGGGCTAAATTCAAGACAGAATAGAGAATTGTCAGCCAGAAATGGGTCTTTCTCAAGGAGCGACTTTCGCTAAAATTGACCCCGATAATCGCTAACATTGGCAGCAAAAAAAAGAGCAACATTCCCCAGAAAATCGGATCGAGATTGCTGGTTTGATGACTCTCGACGATCGATTGACCATGGAAGAGTGGCATTAACCCCAGTTGGGTGTGAAATAGGGTTCCCAAGAGGAATGTTGTCCAGAGAGCGGCAATTTTTTCGGGATATTTCGCTGTTTTCACGGTAATTATCCTCGGAATTAGTTAAATAAAAGCTCGGACTAAGTGAGAAAGTATTCTTCAATTTTTTCTAGTCACTTATCTATACATTCTAAAAAAAGTTTCTGTATTTAAAATCACTTTTTACAAAAAAACACAAAATAAGACCTCTTATAAAAATCAAAAATTTTTGTTCTGGTTAGGAGTCAGGAGTCAGGAGTCAGGAGATAGGAGACGGGAGACGGGAGACGGGAGATTATTTTTATTTATTCTCCCCACACCCCACACCCCACACCCTACACCCTCTTTCAAGTCAGTAGCCAGTAGTCAGTAGTCAGGAGAATTAGGAATGAATAATAATCAATTAAATGCCCCATTTAGGGATTTTATGCAATTTTATGTCTATTTTTCTCATTTTTGAACTCTCAAGAATTAATTAGGCAAGAAGTCTATGTGGTAAATTTGGCTAATTCTCAATCTAAAAATGTTTATGACCACAAACAATGCCGAGAATAACTCAATCTATCCCGTGCGTTGGCAAGATAACAAAGTTTGGCTGATCGATCAAACCCGTTTACCCATGGACTATGGGGAAGTTGAGATCACCAGCAGTGAAGCCATGGCCCGGGCGATCGAAACGATGATTGTGCGCGGCGCTCCGGCGATCGGGGTAGCGGCTGCATACGGTATGGTTTTAGGAGCGCAGGAAATTAAAACTGACCAGAAAGAGCAGTTTCTGGCTGATTTAACTAGAATAGCCGATCGATTAGCCCAAACCCGGCCGACGGCGGTGAATTTATTCTGGGCGATCGAGCGAATGTTAAAAGTAGCCAGGGAAAGTGGCCCAGAAGTGGCAATAATTAGCAAAAATCTCCTTGAAACTGCCCACAATATCCAAAAAGAAGACGTGGAAACCTGTCGGGCGATCGGTCATCATGGTTTATTGGCGCTGCCAGATCACCCTGAAAAACTGACAATTTTAACCCACTGTAATACTGGTTCCCTAGCCACGGCCAGTTATGGTACTGCTTTAGGGGTAATTCGTTCCGCTTGGACGGCAGGGAGACTAATACAAGTGTATGCAGATGAAACCCGGCCGCGGCTGCAAGGGGCAAAATTAACCGCCTGGGAATGTGCGCGGGAGGGAATTCCCGTCACCGTGATCACCGATAGCATGGCGGCCCACTGTATGCAGCAAAAACTGATCGATGCGGTGATCGTTGGGGCCGATCGCATTGCGGCCAATGGGGACACGGCCAACAAAATCGGCACCTATTCCCTCGCGGTGGTGGCAAAAGCTCATAATCTGCCTTTTTATGTGGCTGCCCCCCTATCGACGGTGGATTTTTCCCTTAAGGATGGTACGGGGATACCGATCGAACAGCGCGATAGTGCCGAAATTTATCAGGTGGGGACGACTACCCTTTGCCCTAGAAATGTTAATTTTTATAACCCCGCTTTTGATGTTACTCCCGCCGCTTTCATCACCGCTATCATCACTGAAAAAGGGGCGGTGACACCGGCTGAATTAATTTTTTTACAGGAATCCTAGGGGTGAGCTTTTTCCCCACTGACACCATTTTTATTTGTTTATATCGATTGGCACAGTGGGGAAAAATTCCGCCTCAATCCAATTGGAGGTGACGGCCAAGGGGAAAATGGGTAAGATCACTATTGACAAATAAACCAAAATGGCATACAACGATAACATCAAGGAAGATAATGATTAAGATTTACTTTTATCTATAGTTATACTAAATCTGGTTATAAAAACTGATTATCTATTGCCCCTTTTGCCTCTTGCCTGTCCTGATATGTAGCCTATACTCAACGGATTTAGTATTAAATACTATTGTTCAGTGGATAATCTTAATTAATCCCCAAGTATAGCTTTTTTATTGACCTAAAATACCTAAGTTCCAATAGGCTAAAAAAATCATTAAACCAGAGCTTGGTTCTCTTCTATGAAAATCCAAGCAGCTCGAAGATGTATTCTTGTTAAAGAATCTTGTATCTTCTCGATTTTGTCTGATAATTTGTGCAGATGGAATCGTGAAATGTTTACTGGAAAAGACTTTCAGGACTATTTTATTCAATAAACTATTAGTGTAGACCTCGTTTTCACAGAGGAACCAGAAGAGCCTAATTCTTGCCTAATCTAGATTTGCATGATATGATAATAGAATAATTAAAGGAGAAAATTATGGGTAAAGTTGGGTAGATTTAAGTAGATTTTATGGGAGTTTAAGTAGATTTGTCATCGCCGCTTTGATTAAGTAAAAATACAATCAACTGAAAACAGGGGATTGCCGAATGAAGATAAGAAAGTGGAATTCAAGGAAGGGAGTGAAGTCAATGTTTAGGAACGGCTCTAATAATCCAAAAGCCAAAATTATTGAATCATCGCCTAGTTCAGCAAAACCGGGAAAAAATATGGATAAAGTGCGGGTTATCGTCATAGAGGATCACGATTTAACCCGCATGGGGTTAGTGGCGGCTCTCCAGCATCGAGAGGGTATTCAAGTGGTGGGAGAAGCCATCAGTGGATTACAGGGACTAAAACTGCTAGAGGAGACTAAACCCCATGTAGCGATCATCGATATAGCTTTGCCCATGATCGATGGGATTGAGTTAATGCGACGCTTCCAACAAAATTGCGGCGAAGACAGCTTGACCACGAAGATCCTCATGCTAACCATGTACAAAACCCAAGAACAGGTTTTAGCGGCTTTTAGTGCTGGTGCTGATTCCTACTGTATGAAGGATACCAGCGTCGATAAATTAGTCGAGGCGATTTATTCCACCCACAAAGGCAATCCTTGGATCGATCCCGTGATCGCCGGTGTTATTCGGCAACAAGTGCGCCAAAATTTTGCCTTCGGTGGGGCTGCCGGGAGCCAAACAGTGGTAATTCACGGCATTGACCCAGAACATCGCCAATTGCTGGAAAATGCGCCCCTAACGGAACGAGAGCTAGAAATTCTCGCTCTGATTGTCGGGGGTTTTAGTAATGCTCAGATTGCCGGCCGACTCTATATCACCATCGGCACGGTGAAAACCCATGTCCGCAATATCTTAAATAAACTCTCTGTCGATGATCGCACTCAAGCGGCAGTGCTGGCCCTGCGATCGGGATTAGTACGTTAAAAAAACTGGCATCCTAACCATGGTAGGATGCCAGTTCGGTCAAAACTAGAAACTAGACTGGCGCTGCCACTTTTGATTCGGCCGCCATTAGTTTTTCGTAGGTTTCACGCATTTTGAGACCGACTAACACTTGGAATAAACCCGTACCATTGGTAGAACCGGGATAATCTTTGTGTTTGAGCAGTAATTCCGTCATTTCACCGTAGTATTTAGTGCCGGTTTTGCTCAAATGGCTTTCGATGTAGATCATTTCTTCCAGGTTATCGAATTGACCATCTAGTTCCAGAATCGACACTTCATTCCCCAAGAAGCCATCCGGACCATAGTAGAGTTTAATACCGGGATAAGCGCAGGTCAATTTACGACCACAGGGCCGCCAATCGATGGTGGAACCTTCATCAAACAGATAAGCGGGTTCAAAGTTTTCCACCCCTTCTTTCTGGATTAAACGAACCCGTAGTAACTTACTTTCGTGATCTTCAAGTAATTGGGTGGGCAGCACTTGAATCACCACATCAGCGTACTGTCTTTGGGGATCGATATAGGCACTGAAATCCGGTTTTCTAGAATTAATGGCCGCCATCACATCATCATAGGTGTGACCGCGCTCGGCCATATCCCGTTGAATTTTCCAGTTAACTTTGACTTCATCGCTAATATCGAGATAAACGCTGAAATCTAATAGGGCCCGGACTCGTTCATCATATAAGGGGTGCAGTCCCTCGATCACGATTACCTTATTCGGTTCGATGATTTCGGGAGGATCGATCATCCCCGTTTCATGATTATAAATAGGTTTATTAATGGCTTGACCTTCCTTGAGCGCTTTAATCTGCTCATACATCAGGTCAAAGTTATTCGCTTTCGGATTGAGTGCGGTGACACCCACCTCTTTTCTCTGTTTGCGATCGAGGCAATGGTAGTCATCTAAACAGATCACCGTCATAAACTCGGCCCCGAATAAATCGGTCAAACGACGTAAAAAAGTAGATTTCCCACAGCCGGAGTCCCCAGCTACACCGATTAGAACCACGCGCTCTGGCTTATTGGCCATAGTTTCCCTCTAAATACACAACTAATTGTTAACCCATAGTATGTAATTAAACCAGACTCTGGACCCTCGCCGTACGCCGCCGCCAGAAATTTCTGCTGCTGACAGGTTCGGCAAGAGCCTCACGCTAGAATGAGTAAGTATTTAATACTAGGGGGCCTGTTGGCGGCGATAATCTCTGACAAAAAACCAATTAATAAGCCGCCGTAACGCATCAACTTTATCATTAAATTGGTGCGTTGCGCTATCGCGCTTCACAGCCTACCAGTGAACTACTGGTAAGTAGCAAGGCCAAGGACAGCGATCGCACTAGCTGTACCAGCAGCTACAACGGTAGAGAAGGTGTTCATTGGCAATTTTGGAGAAATCTGACCAAAAAGCCTATCACCCCCCGATTTTGTCAAATATCGCTTTTTTACCAATTCTATCTCCAGAAAACGGGTTTCTCAAAGAAACCCGTTTTCTAATGTAATCGCGTAGTGCTATATCATAGACTTATCAAACTTGACAAGTCTTGTCTATGCTTTCAATAGAATACCTAACTGACCAAAACGGACAACCCAAAGCCGTTGTTATTCCGATTGAACTATGGAGACAAGTATTTCCCCAAGAAGATATGTCTTGTGAAGAGTTCACCGAAGCAATAGAAGACTACTGCCTTAACCAAGCGATGGATGAGGCACAGCAGAGTCCACTATTAGATATCGAAGAGGCACTGGCTTATTTGGAGGAATAGATTTACCTTGAAGGTTCAATATCGAAAAAGATTTCTCAAAGATTTGAAGGCATTGAAAAACCAGCCTGTTTATGAACAGATTTTACAGCTTGCTTTTAGTACCCAATGCCAAATCATTGCAGGATTAAGAATATAGTTGAGAATATGCCCGATGCTCTCAAAACTGAACTTTTACATTATGCTGAATATTTGCTCACTAAGTCTGACCAAACAGAAGAAGATAAACCAGCAGCAAAAGAATCTGTAACTGTTAAAAGAACTTTAGCCGGTTCAATAAAAGGAACTTTCGTTTTACCTTTAGCTAATGACTTTGATGCTCCCTTAGAAGACTTTAAGGACTATAGGTAATGAGGAGTGCTTTAATAGATACTCATGTCTTTATCTGGTTAGCTGAGGATGACCCAATTTTGCCGGTTTCGCTGCGAGATAGTCTTGAAAATACCGATAATGTTTTTGTAAGTATTGCTAGTTTTTGGGAAATATCGATTAAAGTAAAAATTGGTAAACTCTCTCTCTGTTCTGAAATGACCATGACTTAAAAAGATTGGGATTGAATGGCCGTGATTACCACCGTATTGATAATATCGGGAACGGTACAACCGCGACTGAGATCATTGACGGGTTTTTTTAATCCCTGTAGGATTGGACCAATGGCTAAAGCTTTCGTTTCCCGCTGCACGGCTTTATAAGTATTATTACCTGTATTCAGGTCAGGAAAAATAAACACCGTTGCTTGGCCCGCCACCTCTGATCCCGGCATTTTTTGGGCGGCTACTTCCTTATCTACCGCCGCATCGTACTGAATTGGCCCTTCTAGCTTCAAATCGGGGCGTTTTTCCCTAGCGATTTTGGTCGCTTGTCGTACTTTTTCCACGTCTTCTCCCTGGCCCGATTGACCCGAAGAATAGGAAAGCAGGGCGATTCGCGGCTCAATTCCGAATTTTTGGGCGGTTTCGGCAGAAGATAGGGCTATTTCGGCTAATTCCTCGGCGCTAGGGTCGGGATTGACCGCACAATCCCCATAGACCAAGACTCGATCCTCTAGACACATAAAAAAGACCGAGGAGACGATCGCACAATCGGGCTTAGTTTTGATAATCTGGAGTGCAGGCCTAATCGTGTGTTGAGTGGTATGCACTGCCCCCGATACCATACCATCGGCATCGCCTCGATACACCATTAAAGTGCCAAAATAGGAGACATCCTGTGCATAATCCCAGGCCATATCGAGATTCATTCCCTTGGCTTTTCTCGCTTCGTAGAGGGTCTGCACATAGCTTTCCAAATGGGGACTAGCCACGGGGTTAATAATTTGCAGGCGATCGAGATCGAGAGTGATACCATGTTTTTTAATCACCATTGCGATCTCGTCCGGTTGTCCCAAGAGGGTTAAATCGACGATATCCTGTTTGATTAAAACTGTGGCTGCCTGGAGGATGCGCGGTTCAGTCCCTTCGGCCAAAACGATGTGACGTTTTTGCGCTTTGGCCTGTTGTACGAGATTATAGGTGAACATCTTCGGGGTAATCCCCTGGGTCCGCAAAGTGCGAATTTGCGCTTCTAGGCGATCAAGATTGATGTTACTGTGAAAAAGCTGCAGACTGAGGTTAATTTTATCGTAGTCCGTCGAGGTCAGGGTGGTTCGCACTTGGTGGATGCGTTCGGCCGTGGTGTAGGTATCGGTGGTGACGGAGAGAATCGGTAAGGGATCGGGCAAACCGTCAATTAAACGGGCGATCGAAGGATTGAGGTTATGACCTGCTGTTAAGACTATACCGGCTAATTGGGGATAATTGGCCGATTGGTGGGCCTGTAACATCCCGATAATCACATCGCCGCGATCCCAAGGCGTGATAATTAAGCTATCTTCTTTTAGCCGCTCTAGGGCATTTTGCATCTGCATGGCCACCACCAGAAAGTTACTAGCTAAACTGTCTAATCTCTGCTGTCCGTAGAGAACTTTTGCCTGTAATTGTTGGGCGATTTCTGCCACTCGCGGGCTGCTCAGTTTAGCATTATGGGGAATCACTCCTAGGGCATATTCTTGGGGGGGAAAAATTTTAGTCAGGGTTTTCCGTAATTCCTCTATTTTTTCCTCTTCAGCTTGATTGATAATAATTCCAATCACTGTACAACCTTTATCTTGGTAGGTGTCGCAGGAAATCAGGATCGGACTAAGGGCATCTTCGATACTGCGCTGGTGGGCATTACCTAATATTAAGATGGGATGGCCGAGATTTTTGGCGATTTCTGTATTTAGTTCAAATTCAAAGGCGGAATTTTCTTGCAGATAATCGGAACCTTCACAGAGGATAAAATCATATTTTTTTTCTAAGTTTTTAAACTTTTTGATAATTCTTTCAATGATTTCATCAAATCTTTGTTGTACCAATAAATCCTTCACTTCTTCGTAACATAAACCGAAGGCTTCTTCGTAGGTTTGTTCTAATTTAAAATAATTGAGGATTAAGTCAATGTCTTCGTCCCGATGACCTTCGGAACAGTCGAGAACAATTGGCTGGAAAAAGGCAACTTTATTAGTTTTGCGGAGAATCAAGTCGATGATTCCTAAAGCTACTAACGCTCTACCGCTTCCCGTTGCCGTCGTGCTGATATATAAAGAGTTAGTCATGGGTAGAGAAGAATAATAACGAGGGTGGGATTTAATTCACCCACCCCAATGGTTCAGGCACTTTTGTCAAGACTATTTTTCGTTACCCAATTGGCTACGAGATTCTTGAGGTGGGCTTTTTGAGCTAAATCTTGATAATTTCGGTAAATCTGTTGATGGGAAGAATTAACTTTTAGTTGTTGATCAAGGGTTTGAAATTCTGCGATCAAATTGTCTATAAGGGCGTGAATTGTTGGCAAATTTTCAGGTAAACTACCTTCTGTTTGCTCATCCAGAGAATTCTCTAACAGAGCGATCGCTGTTAGAATATCTACTAGGGACTGACCCACTATATCTTGTAAACTATCAGCTATTTTGTCCAGTTGCTGTTCACTGGTAACATTTTTTTCCATAGAGTTGATTTAATTTCCTCAGATTAAAATAAAAACTTCCGCACATTCTATCACCAGTTTTCTGGCTAGGACTTGATTTTCACAAAGATTTAAGCTTTTGTCCGTCCTGTTGGCATTAAATCTTAACTGGAAGCAATTACCCCAGATTGTTGAAACCATTGGCTAATTCCAGCGGCTAAAACCTGCGCTAATTGTTTTTGTGCCTGAGTATCGGTAATCCATTCAAATTCTTGAGGATTACTCATAAATCCTAACTCTAATAACAATGAAGGACTACTATAGGGACGAGTTAAAGCTAAATTATTCCAAAATACTCCATAGGAAGGACGGTTAAGATTTTTGGTTAAATAATCGTGGAGAAAAACTGATAAATCCGCTGCTTGGGGATGATACCAAAATATGCCAATTCCTTGAGTATTTAAGGCATCTCCATCATCGGGTAAAGCATTATAGTGAACCGATAGTGCTAGGGTTGGTTGCAGATTATTAATCATCTCTACCCGTGCCGGTAGGGATAGATCAATGTCCGTTTCTCTGGTTAAATAAACTGTTGCCCCCAATTTTTCTAACTCCCGTTTAATTAATTTAGACATAAGCAAATTAATCTCTTTTTCCGTGTAACCCGTTGGACCGACAGCACCAGTTTTTTTGCCTCCGTGTCCGGGATCTAATAAAATAACTTTGCCCTGTAAATTTTCACTTTTTTCCGGGGGATGACGCAGGGTTAAGATTAAATTTGTCCCCTGATAACGAAGACTATAACCCCACTGTTGTTTTTGATTAAGATTAAAAGTGTATTCTATCGTGGTCGGGTTAATTTGTCGCCAATCTAAACGTCTGACCAAAGGATTATCCACCAGAAAAATTGTATCGGTTTGGGCAATGGTATTATAAAGGGTCAAAATAAATTTATCATCCTCTTGTGCCACGGCGATGGGTACAGGATGGGAGAGGGGAAAAATAATTTCTGTTGCTTGATTGATACTTCGAGAAGAGAGACCGCGAATATTAGCATTATCTAGGACCTCATTGACTATTAAACGGGTTTCTCGCTCCAAAATCCAGCCACCATAATCTAACCGTAACCAATCCCCTTCTTTCCCAGTGACTCTCGCTTTCGTGCCTTGGGGTAAAGGAGTTAAACGGGAATAATTACTACCCGGCCCCGTGCGAGCTACTCCTTGGTCTGCTATAATTTCAATCACTGGTAAATTTTGATCGCTAATAATGTTAATTTCTCCTTGACCTTGTTGGCTAATCGAGCGATTATTTAATTGTGCTGTAAAAATAGGTTTTCCTAAGTTAGCCTCTTGCTTAAACTTCTGACAACCTCGATAGTAACCAGTTTTATCCTCGTAATTCGCTTGATTAAGATTAGTTAAAACTGCGGCATTACTAGGCAGTTTTGTGCTTTGAGGTTGGGGTAAAAGAGGCAGTATTTTATCTCCTAACTGCACAGAAACCTGAGCTTGGGGAGTGGCAATTGCGCTAAAACAAATCCATTCCCCCACTAACCTCGTCTTATGGACAGAAGGACTGAGAGAGTTATCAGCAAAAGCTAAGTCTTGGGGAATAATTGCTTGAGTATCTAGACGAATTATTTGACGATTAATAGTTTGGTTTTGATAGCGAATAGTAAAATTATTTTCGCCAACTTCTAGGGGAAAACTAGGGGCAAAATATCCTTTAGCACTGCGTTGAATCGGTTGATTATTGAGCAAAACTTGACCCGATGGAGGAGCAGAACCAATAAAAAAGATTCTAGCGGCCGTGGTTTGATGATTATCGGGAGGATAAACAATCATTAATGAGGTAGATTTGGCGCTGATACTGTGATAAAAACCGATTAATAGGACTAAACCTAAACCGATTAAGATATTTTGCCCAAAAGTTCTCACCCTTAACCAGAATGGCCCCATATTATCCCCCTCTTAGCTGACAAATATTATCCTAAAACAAATTCTGGAGGTTTGTTGTTCGTCTTCTCAGTTGTAAGTAGTTGGACAAAAGTAAAGTTAACTGTGGGGTAAGGAGTCAGGAGTCAGGAGTCAGGAGTCAGGAGTCAGTATTCAGAAGACAGGAGACAGGAGACAGCAGACAGGAGATAGGAGATAGGAGATTATTTTTATTTATTCTTCCCACTTCCCACTTCCCACTTCCCACTTCCCACTCCCCACTTCCCACTTCCCACTTCCCCATCACCCTGTTTTTGACCCTCATCCCTTATGATCAATATAGATTAACTTTTGTAAAGGAATCGGAGTTATGGCTTTAACCGTTGGAACAATCGCACCGAACTTTACCACCACCGACGATACTGGAAAAACCGTTTCCCTGTCGGATTTTCAAGGTAAAGTCGTAGTTTTATACTTCTATCCCAAAGATGATACCCCCGGCTGCACCAAGCAAGCGCAAAGCTTCCGGGATAACTACGAACAATACCAAGACAAGGAAATAGTAGTCTTCGGGGTGAGCAGGGATGACCAAGGTTCCCATGCACAATTTAAAGAAAAATACGGTTTACCCTTCCAATTGCTCGTAGATACCGATGGTGCTATCACCAAAGCTTATGATGTGGATGGTGGTGGCTATTCTAAGCGCGTCACCTATATCATCGATGCAGAAGGCAAAATTAGCCATGTGGATGACAAAGTGAATACCGCTAGTCACGCATCGGATATTCTCTGCGTCGTCGGTTAATTTTCCCTAAAATCTTTTCTGGGTGTGTTAGGGCAGCCTAATACACCCGATATTTATCTTGAATGTCGGGTGAAGAGCCTCGATTTTGCCGAAGGGATGAAACCTGACCAACATAATTTAGGGTGGCTATTAACCCACTTAAGAGCATCAGGGGTGGGTAAGTAAGAAGAATGTGAACATAGTCTGATACTAAATCCGTTGAGAGGTCGAGTCCGTAGTCATAGAGTTTAAATTAAAAGCCAACCCATGCCAAAAGATAGCCATTCAAGAAGCTATCAGAATGGGCATTCATTAGGAACAAATGTCTGAGATTTTGGATAGACTCTGCCAGAGCTTGGTTTTCTCTATCCCGTTTTTTGGAAATATTTCTAGACATTTCTTCATATCTATTCAGAAAAATTAACAGAGGATTCTTGACCCTGCAGCTAGGGTAATATTTTAACCTAAAGATAGAACTCTGCTGCAGGGGATTTTGTTGCTGACTTTCCCTGCTATTAACATTATGACCCATCAAACTCTCAAACTCGCCGGGATGAGTTGCGCTGGTTGCGCTAATTCGATCGAACGGATAATTAAATCTATCCCCGGAGTGATTCGATGTCAAGTTAATTTTGGCATGGAACAGGTGGATGTGGACTATGATCCCAAGCGTACCGATCTTAACACTATTCAAGCAAAAGTTAGGGATGCCGGTTTCCAAGCCACACCGATAACAGAAATTAATCTCGAATCCAGGCCAGAAAAAGAACTTCTCACTAAACTATCGATCGCTATTGTTATTAGTATTATACTTTTTATCGGTTCTTTGCCGATGATGACGGGTTTATCTCTATCTTTTATTCCCCACTGGTTACACGCTCCCTTATTACAATTAATTCTCGCTACTCCTGTCCAATTTTGGTGTGGTCAAAGTTTTTATAAAAATGCTTGGAAAGCTTTTAAAAATCGCACTGCCACCATGGACACTTTAGTAGTTTTGGGAACCAGTGCCGCCTATTTTTATTCCCTATTTTTAACCTTCGAGAGTGATTTTATCGAAAAACAGGGGTTTAATTCCCATGTCTATTACGAAGCATCAGCTATCGTCATTACTCTGATTTTACTCGGTCGTTTCCTCGAAAAACGTGCCAGAAAAGAAACGGCCGCCGCTATTAAACAATTAATGGGATTACAGGCAAAAACTGCTAGGGTAATTAGGGAAGAACAGACGCTAGATATACCAATAGAAGAGGTGAAAGTAGGAGATATAATTTTAGTGCGTCCGGGGGAAAAAATTCCCGTCGATGGCATAATTATCCAAGGCAGTTCTAGCATTGATGAATCGATGGTGACAGGGGAAAGTTTACCCGTGCGAAAAACCGTCAATCAACAGGTAATCGGGGCGACAATTAATAAAACCGGTAGCCTACAAATGCAAGCGTTACGAGTGGGAAAAGATACGGTTTTAGCTCAGATTGTCCGATTAGTGCAAACCGCGCAAGCATCAAAAGCACCTATACAAAGATTAGTCGATCGAGTGACCGCTTATTTTGTGCCGGTGGTGATGATTATTGCGGTAATAACTTTCTTATTTTGGATTCTCCGCACGGGTAATCTCACCCTCGCTTTGATTACAATGGTGGAAGTCTTAATTATCGCTTGTCCCTGCGCGCTAGGATTAGCTACACCCACCTCGATTATGGTGGGAACAGGACAGGGAGCAAAACAGGGAATTTTAATTAAAAATGCCGAAAGTTTAGAATTAGCCCAGGGTATTACTACTATTGTCCTCGATAAAACCGGAACTCTCACCCAGGGGAAACCAACGGTGACGGACTTCTTGACTCGCGAAGGGGTGAGGGATGGACGGGAATTATCGCTGCTGCAGTTAGTCGTTTCGGTGGAGAATCATTCTGAACATCCGTTAGGAGAAGCAATAGTTAAATATGGACAGTTAAACCAGATTAAACCCCTAGAAGTAACCGAATTTGACTCAATAACTGGGGCAGGAGTGCAGGGAAAAGTCGGGTCAGATTTCGTGCAAATTGGTACACAACAATGGTTAGAACGTCAAGGGGTTGAAACAAAAGTTCTTAAAAAAGTCGCCCACGATTGGGAATGGCAGAAAAAAACCGTGGCTTGGATAGCGGTTAACGGGCATTTAGAGGGGGTGATCGCCATTTCCGACGTTTTAAAACCTTTTTCTTCTTCAGTGGTCGCCAAGCTCAAAAAAATGGGCTTAGAGGTGATGATGATGACGGGGGACAACCTCGAAACCGCAGAAGCGATCGCCAGCGAGTTGGGTATCCGGCGCTTTTTTGCCGCACTCCGTCCCCAACAAAAAGCCGAAAAAATCGAATATTTGCAGAAAAAAGGGAAAATAGTCGCCATGGTTGGAGATGGCATCAATGATGCGATCGCATTGGCGCAAGCGGACTTAGGTATTGCCATTGGCACGGGGACTGATGTAGCGATCGCCGCAAGCGATATAACCTTAATTTCGGGAGATTTACAGGGAATTGTGACCGCTATTGAGTTAAGTCGGGCAACAATGCGAAATATCAAAGAAAATCTCTTTTTTGCTTTTATTTATAACTTGATTGCCATTCCCATCGCTGCCGGAGTCCTCTATCCTTTTCTGCTCAATCCGATTATTGCCGGTGCTGCCATGGCTTTAAGTTCCCTTTCCGTGGTGACGAATGCCTTGCGATTGCGTCGAATTCATCCCAGGGTGGGGGATAATTTTCGTTAACAATTCTTAAGGAAAAACCAGAAAAATTAGCTGTACGGGGGATGATACCGTAGAAAAGGCAATAGAATAATCATCGTGATATGACTGACTCCCCTGAAATACCTTATTTATTACGCGCTGCCAAAGGAGAAATCTTACCCCGTCCTCCCGTGTGGATGATGAGACAAGCAGGACGTTATATGCAGATTTATCGAGAATTGCGGGATAAATACCCCAGTTTTCGGGAAAGATCGGAAAATGCCGATTTAGCGATCGAAATCTCCCTGCAACCTTGGCGCGCTTTTCAACCGGATGGGGTGATCATGTTCTCCGATATCCTCACTCCCCTAGCGGGAATTGGTATTCCCTTTGATATTATCGAAAGTAAGGGGCCGATTATCGATTCTCCCATTCGTACTCAAGCGCAGGTGGACCAACTTAATCCCCTCGATCCCGATCAGTCTTTACCTTTTATCAAAACGATTTTAAAAACCCTGCGTCAAGAGGTGGGAAATAAATCCACTGTCCTCGGTTTTGTCGGTGCGCCTTGGACTTTAGCAGCATACGCAGTGGAAGGGAAAGGTTCTAAAAGTTATTCTGTGATTAAAGGGATGGCTTTTTCGGAACCCTCGGTACTGCACCAATTTTTAGATAAATTAGCGGATATGATTGCCACCTATGTCCGTTATCAAATCGATTGTGGGGCGCAAGTAGTACAAATGTTCGATTCTTGGGCGGGTCAATTAACTCCCCAAGATTACGATGTTTTTGCCTTACCCTATCAACAAAAAGTAGTTCGTTTGGTGAAAGAAACCCATCCCGATACACCGTTAATTCTCTACATTAGTGGCAGCGCCGGCGTTTTGGAAAGAATGGGTAAATCGGGGGTTGATATTATTAGCGTCGATTGGACCGTCGATATGGCGGAAGCGAGACAGCGTTTAGGTAAATCGATGATGGTTCAAGGTAATATCGATCCGGGGGTTTTATTCGGTTCCCAGCCCTTTATTCGCGAGCGGATTATTGATACTATTCGTAAAGCGGGTAATCAAGGTCATATTCTCAATTTAGGTCATGGTGTTTTGGTGGGAACTCCTGAAGATAACGTGCGTTTCTTCTTTGAAACTGCTAAACAAGCGGATCAATTATTAGCAGTTCACGCCTAGGATGTCCTGATCAAGGTTTAGGGAATAGGGGTTAGGAGGTAAGGAAATCGTCTGTAACACCCAACACCTAAGAGTGCATCCCATAATTTAAAATCTACTAAGTTGGGATTCTCTGATAACTTCTGTTAAAAAACTGTGCTTTCTAGGTTGTTTGTTTCCAATCCAGACTCTTGGGGGGTTCTACCCCCCAAACCCCCCGTCGGGGGACGAAGCGCCTCCCCCGAACCCCCCGCGCATTAGTTTTTTTGTGGGATGCTTACACGCAGCTGCTGATATATTTGTAATAATTTAAGAGTCACTGACCATTACTCATTTTTGATATTTCTGCAAAGTTTAGATGCAGCTCTCCAAAATCCGAACCCGTGACTCACTTTTTACTTTCACACTGTCCCCTAAATTCTGCTGGATCAATTAAAATAATGAAAAAAATATTTCTAACGGGTGTGAGTGGCTGTATTGGGCATTATATCGCCGAAATTTTACTGGAAAATCCCGACTATGAATTATATTTTTTAGTGCGTAATCCCGAGAAGTTAAAATTTACTTACCAAGGGCGATCAAATGTTCATATACTTTTAGGCGATATGCAAAATATTGGGGTATATGCGGAGCTTTTAAAAACAATGAATATAGCGGTTTTAATCGCTACCAGTTGGGGAGGAGAGGAGGAAAGTTATCAGATTAATGTGGTAAAAACCCTAGAATTAATTAGTTATTTAGATGCTCAAATCTGCGAGAAAGTCCTCTATTTTTCTACTGCCAGTATTCTCAATCAAAATAATCAACCTTTACCCGAAGCTGGGGAGATAGGAACTAATTATATCCGCACTAAATATATTTGTTATAGTAAATTTACTGACCTAGAAATCGCCGATAAAATTATCACTTTATACCCCACTTTTGTCTTAGGTGGTGACGAAAATAAACCCTATTCTCATATCTATGGCGGTTTACCGGATGTGTTGAAATATATCGGTTTAGTGCGTTGGTTTCAAGCTGATGGCAGTTTTCATTTTATCCATGCCAAAGATATAGCTCAAGTGGTGAATTATTTAATCGAAAATCCCGCACCAGAAAGTAAAATTGTTCTAGGCAATCAACGCACAACAGCTAACCAAGCAGTGGAGGAAATCTGTACTTATTTAAACAAAAAAATCTATTTTCGCATTCCTTTATCTTTAACTATTGCTAACTTTTTTATCAAAGTTTTTAACTTGCAGATGGAAGCATGGGACCGCTTTGCGATGAATTATCGCCACTTCACCCACGTTAAAACCTATACTCCTGCTGATTTTGGTTTAAAAAACTATTGTTCCACCCTCGATGATGTTTTAACCCTGCGAGGAATTCCCCGAAAAAAACCCTAAGTAGAGGGAACGGAAAAATATCTATAATTAATTCTGTCTGGATACTTACAGCGTTTCCCTAAAGATGAAGTCTAACCTAATTCCGCGACTGATACTAAATCCAGTTATTAAAAACTGATTATTTATTCTCCGTCTTGCATGAGTGCATGAGTAGAAAACGGGTTTCTCCGAGAAACCCGTTTTCTGTGCGTTACTCAACGGATTTAGTATGACTCCCCAAAACGAAAACTTCCTACCTCACCATTAAGATAAATGCTATATCGGTGACTTTTAAATTAGTACAAGTGTATGAACAACCGCGTGTAAGCATCCCACCGAAAAACTAATGCGCTCCGGGGTTTGGGGGATTCTACCCCCCAAAAGCTTGGCTTGAGTGATAAAATCAGAAATAATGCCCAACTCTTAATGCCAAATAGATTAATCTTGAAATTGTCTAGCATGAAATTGAGCGTAACGACCATTAAGATTTAATAACTCCTCGTGATTACCCACCTCAATAATTTCACCCTTTTCTAAAACTAAAATACGGTTAGCTTTTCTGACAGTTGCTAATCGGTGAGCAATAACAAATACCGTGCGCTCCGTCATAATTCTTTCTAAAGCTTCCTGCACTAAAGCTTCCGATTCCGAATCGAGCGCCGAAGTCGCTTCATCTAAGATTAAAATCCTCGGATTAGATAAAACCGCTCGCGCGATGGCGATTCTTTGTCTTTGTCCACCCGATAAATTAACACCCCTTTCTCCCACATAGGTATAGTAACCCTGGGAAAGTTCACTGATAAATTGATGAGCGTTGGCAATTTTTGCCGCTTTTTCCACCTCTTGCAGATGAAAATCTCCCTGACCAAAAGCGATATTTTGGGCTATAGTACCAGAAAAGAGAATATTTTCCTGCAAAACTACGCCAATTTGTCGCCGGAGACTTTTTAAAGTCACATCACGAATATCCACCCCATCAATTAAAATCTTGCCGGAAGTGGGGTCATAAAAACGCAATAAAAGATTAACTAAAGTGGTTTTTCCCGCTCCCGATGCTCCCACTAAAGCAATCATTTCCCCAGCGTGTGCAGTAAAATTAATATTTTTTAAAACCTGTCTGTCCTCATTGTAATAAAAATTTACTTGACAATATTCAACTTCTTTGCTATGGGGGGGCAACTCGATCGCCTTCGGTTTTTCGGTAATTGTTGGCAAAATAGCTAACAATTCAAAAATCCGATCCATGGAGGCTTGACCCTGTTTAAATTGATTATAATTACTGGTAATATGGGCGATAGGATCGATTAACATTGCCACCGCCGCCACATAACTAACAAACTCAACACCAGTTAAATTCTTTTGGGAAATTTGCCAACCCGCAAGGAAGAATAAAAAGATAACTCCCATCGCTTGCAAAAATCCCACCACGACGTATTGTAAAGCTTTGGTGGATTCTGATAGGTATTGAGCGCGGCGATTTTCCTCCGCTTCTTGGGCAAAAAGCTCGGTTTGATAATCTTCAGCGGCGAAAGCTTGCACTACACGAATACCGCCAAAAACTTCGGTTAATAACGAAGAAAGGTTGGATATTTTCGCCTGGGCGCGACGAGCATATTGTAATAATTTTTCACCAAAAAATCCCACCAAAACTCCTAACAAAGGAGCGATAATAATGACAGCGATCGTCAATTGCCAGTTAACAATAAACATATAGGCAAAAACGACAATTAACTGTAAGGCTGAGGGAATAAAATCATGGAAAAATTTATTAATTACTTCCCCAATGCGATCGATATCTTCCGTTAAACGATAGGATAAATCACCAGTTTTCGCCGTTTCAAAGTAATTTAAACCGAGGGTTTGCAGGTGTGCATAAACTTTTTTTCTTAATTCCAGGGCAATTTTTAAAGAAGCTTTTGCCATCAGGGAATCTTGCCCATACTGAGACATTCCCCGCAGTAAAAAAACCACTGCCCCCACCCCCGAAAGTGTCGCCAATGCTGGCACATTTCCCTCACCGATATATCTGGCCATTTGTCCAGCTAACCAAGCTAAAATCGGCCAAAATACCGTAAATCCGATCGTACAGATGAACGCCAAAATAATTGTTTGGGTTTGGGGACGAAGATAGGGAATGAGGTTCCAATAACTAGAGCGAGATTTCAAAATAATTTAGCGCCTTTAAATATAAGTATTCCTGCAAAATTAATTTGCTAGTTGAGAGAGTTATCAGTTATCAGTTATCAGAACGTAGGTTGGGTTGAAGCATGAAACCCAACACACCCATGGATTACGCTACCGCTAACCCATCCTACAAATAATTGTGCCTCCCTACTTACTGTTTACTGATCACTGATTACTGTTTAGGCTCTCTTTCACTTTGGCCAGAGGTTGACTCAGAGGTATAATTAACTTTGCTTAGGTACTGAAGAAAAGGAGATTGACTAACAAATTTGCTTAAGGGGTTAATCAGGATGTAGAGACGTTTGTAGTCCACGTCCCTACGATGTTTTCCAACAATACAAAGTTATGCTGCGATTAAACCGCCACAGCTTGATGAATGTAGCCTAATTCCCTCAATTTGTTCCAGACTTTGGCGACACTTTCCTCTAAAGTCTCTAAATCAGTGCGACATTCCACTTCTGGGTTAAAAGGTGGTTCATAGGGATCATCAATTCCCGTAAAAGACTTGATTTCGCCAGCACGCGCTCTTTTATATAATCCTTTCACATCGCGCTCCTCACAGACGCTTAAGGGAGCATTCACGAAAACTTCGACAAAATTGCCAATTTTTCCCCGTACTTCCTCACGAATCTCACGATAGGGAGAAATAGCTGAAACTAGGACAATCACACCGTGACGGGTGAGCAAATTAGACACAAAACCAATGCGACGGATATTTTCATCCCGATCCTCTTTACTAAATCCTAAACCTTTGGTGAGGTTCGTCCGCACTATATCGCCATCGAGAACTTCAATGGAATAACCTTCAGCGATTAATTTTGCCTGTAATGCCTCGGTAATCGTGCTTTTCCCCGCACCGCTCAATCCTGTTAACCAAACCGTCACGCCGCGCTGTTTCATAGCAACCATTAATAATACTTAAATCCTGTTTAGCGTACCATATCTCAGTGATCAGTGATCAGTTACCAGTTATCAGATGGGAGTTTTCAGTTCACTGATTACTGCTTACTGATAACTGAACAACCCCCCAACCTGATTGAAACAAACAACCTGTCACCACGATCATTGATAATGTATGTTGAGTTACTGTCTTGAATTAAGGTAATGTTTAAGAAATTCCCCCCTCACACCCCGCTCATTCTTGGCTTAGGTTCTGGGGTTGCCCTTTTTACTCTCACCAGTCTCTTTCTCTTTCACCCGAAAATTCTCGCTTGGCTCGATCGCAATAGTGCTTCGGTTCCTAGCCAAGATCCTAACCAACCCTCTGCCGTAGTTGATAGCGCTTCCCTACCACAAACCGAGCGAGATGTCAAGTTAAAAGATGTTGCTGATGCCAATGCGCCCTCTTTAGATCGTAGTCGCGCCCGCTATCTCCTGGCTATGGATTTATTGAGAAAATATGAAGGGGGTCCAGCTTTAAAACAATTAGAAGGCTTAGAAAAACAATATCCTGTCCTCGCTCCCCAGATTCTCCTCAAACAGGGACGCGCCCACGAATTAAGCAATGATAGTGAAAGAGCGCGAGAAATTTGGCAAAAATTACTGGAAACCTATCCCCAATCGCCCCTAGTGGCGGAAGCTTACTACTCTTTGGGCAAATACGACCCCAGCTATTATGAGAAATTGCTCAAGGAATACCCCCGACACCCGCGGACTTTGGCTTTAATTCGCCAACGTCTTCAAGAAAATCCCGATCAATTCCCCTTATGGTTGCAGTTAGCCAAGGCTAATCCTTTTGATCCTACCCTCAATCAGGCCCGCGATCGTTTGGTGAAAGACTACGCCAATCAGTTAACTCCGGCGGATTGGGCAATGATTGGGGCGGGTTATTGGCAGTCGGGATTGTATGAAAAAGCCTATAAAGCCTACGCTAAAGCCACTCCTAGCCCCGAACAAGCCTATCGTTACGCCAGGGGGCTACAAATTGCCAAAAAACTGCCAGAAGCTCGCAGCGCTTACCAAAAATTAATTAAAACCTATCCCCAAGCCTCAGAAACCGGTTTAGGATTACTGCGACTCGCCCAGATTTCCCCTAACCGCGATGCCCTAGCATATCTCGATCGCATTGTCAAGCAATTTCCCGATCGCGCTCCGGAAGCTTTAGAAGCGAAAGCCAAATTACTGGAATCAACTAATGCCCAGGCCGCTAGTCAAACATGGCAGACTTTATTAAATAAATACCCAAAATCCGACGAAGCCGCCGATTATCGCTGGTTAATGGCCCAAAGAGCCGCTAAATCCGGTGATTACGCCAAGGCGTGGCAGTGGGCGCAGCCAATTGCGGTTAATAATCCCGATAGTCAAATTGCCCCGAAAGCGGCCTTTTGGGTGGGAAAATGGGCGCAAAAACTGGGCAAAAACCAAGAAGCAAAACAAGCTTTTACCTACACTATTTCTCGTCATCCCCATTCCTATTATGCTTGGCGCTCGGCGGTTTTATTAGGTTGGGACGTGGGGGATTTTACCACTGTCCGCTCCTATAATCCTACCACCGTCAAACCCGCCACCCGTAACGATCCCCCCGCCGGTTCGGAAGCTTTCAAGGAATTATATCGAATTGGTGAAGATACGGACGCTTGGAATCTCTTCCAAGCAGAAATTGTCGATCCTTGGCATTTAACCGTTGACGAACAATTTAACCTCGGTGTCTATAAACTCTCTCGCAATCAAAATTTAGAAGGAATTAACCTGATTTGGCGCTTGCGAGAAAGAGATACCCCGGAGGAAAGGGAAGCATGGAAAGTCCTGCGACAAAATGATAAATACTGGCACGCTTTATTCCCTTTCCCCTACTACGATAGCATCCTGGAATGGTCAAAAGATAGACAATTAAATCCCCTGCTAGTGACGGCTTTAATCCGGCAAGAATCCCGCTTTGAAAAAGAAATTCGTTCTCCTGTGGGGGCAGTGGGATTAATGCAAATTATGCCCGATACGGGTAAATATATCGCGGGTAATACTGGCAATAAAAGTTATTCTTTAACTAATCCCGAAGATAACATTATGATGGGGACATGGTATCTCGATTATACCCACGGTAAATTCGCCGGAAATTCACTTTTTGCTGTGGCTAGTTATAACGCTGGACCTGGGGCAGTTTCCAAATGGAGACAGCGTTTCGATTTTAGCGATCCCGATGAATTTGTCGAGAATATTCCCTTCAGAGAAACTAAGGGTTATATAGAATCGGTGTTTGGTAATTATTGGAATTATCTCCAGATTTATAACCCCGAAATTCAAGAGCAAATGAAGAGAGTTGCTAACCCTTCCTAGTTGATTAATGGGGATGGGTAATTAACTCATTCCCTTAAGTAAGTAGGGAGGCACAATTATTTGTAGGATGGGTTAGCGGTAGCGTAACATAATCGGGCGTTGGGTTTCATGCTTCAACCCAACCTACGTTCTTAATCCCCCCTTAATCCCCCCTTAATCCCTCCTTAATAAGGGGGGCATCTGGCAGTTTTTAACACCTAGCTACTTACTAACTTTTTTCCTAATTATGCAATCATTTAACTGGCAAACCGTCGATCGAGATTCTCCTTTTACTCGCCTAGATTTTCGGACAAAATTAACCATGATGATCGTGGTTACTCTCATCGCTTTTACTTGGGAAAGTCCCCTCGCTGGCGGTTTGCTAACTCTTATTGTCGCTTTAGCTTGTCTCTGGGCTGGGGTAAAATGGTCTTATCTCCTCACTATTTTAAAATTCATGGCTCCCTTTTATCTATTCTTATTAATTACCATGGGATTTTTTAATGTGGAACAGGTAAAAGCTTTAACGGGAAAAACTGAATTAACTCCCTTATTAACCGTCGGTTCTGCTCAAATGACTGTCGAGGGAACCCTCTACGGTTTAAATGTGATCTTTAAAACTCTCACCATGGTTTTAATTATTCCCCTCGCTATTTTTACCACCGATATAAATCAGATGATGGTGAGTTTAACTAAGGCAAGAATTCCCTACAAAATAGTCTTTATTTTTTCCTCTACCCTGCGTTTATTTCCTCTCCTAGTAGAAGAATCTCGATCGATTATTTCTGCTCAAAGATTACGAGGATTAGCAATAGAAAAAATGGGTTGGCTGCAAAAAGGAAAAATTTATGCTTCCATCGCTGTACCTTTAATTTTAAATGCTATGGCTAAATCGCAAAAACTAGAGGTAGTTTTACAAGCTAAGGCTTTCTCTGGTGATCCTAATCGCACATTTTTACAGGAATCAATCTTAACCAATAAAGACTATTTATTAATTATTGGCTTTCTATTTTTATTGGTTTTGGCAATTATTCTCTATGTAAAATTCGGGGTGGGAAAATTTGCCTGGCTATTTTAAAATTAATCCCTATTGTATAGCTCGATCGATCTGGGTATATAAAGCTTCTAAATCCCCAGAATTGTCCAAAACAATATCAGCTAAGGCAATTTTTTCGGCTAAAGGCATTTGATTATTAATCCGAGAAATCGCTTGTTCTCTAGTTAAGTTATTTCTAGTCATTAAGCGTTGAATTTGTTGCTCGAAACTGCAATAAATCACCCAAATCTCTGTGACTAAATGGGTTAATTTGGCTTCAAACAATAAAGGGATAGAAAAAACAACTATCGGGGCTTCTAACTGCTCTAAATGCCGATTAAAACATTCTCTAACGTAGGGATGAATCTGACTTTCTAACCAGATTTTTTCCTCGGGATTATTAAAAATAATCTCTCCTAACTGTTGGCGATTAAGGGAATTATCCTCAGTTTTAACTTTTCTGCCATAACGTGCCAAAATTCTCTCTAAAATTGCCGAACCTTTTTCCACTGCTTCCCGGGCATAAATATCCGCATCAAGGACGGGAATCTTGTAGATATTTTCTAAATAATTGGAAACCGTGGATTTACCACAGGCTATTCCCCCTGTTAAACCGATAATTCTTCTCGACATAAATTATTAAATTGCTAATCTCAATTAAGGTGCGTTACGCACTCGCTAACACACCCTAAAGTTATAAACTTTCTATCTGTTGTAAAACTCTTGCTTGTACTTGTTGATAGGCAGTTTCCACATCTCCTAAATCGCGACGAAAACGATCCTTATCGAGAATACGCGCTTGAGCATCCTCTTGGGTTTTATCCCAGAGACGACAGGTATCCGGGCTAATTTCATCACCTAGATAAATTTTGCCGGTTTTATCAACTCCAAACTCTAACTTGAAATCGACGAGGATAATCTGGCACTTATCAAAAAATTCCTGTAGATATTGATTGATTTGCCGGGCTAAATCTCGTAACTGATTGACTTGCTCCTCCCTGGCAATATCGATCACTTTTATGCGATCGGGTGTTAACAGAGGATCCCCCAAAGCATCATCCTTGAGGTAAAATTCTACAAGAGGAAAAGGTAAAACTTTCCCCTCCTCTAATCCCGTTTGCTTGCACAAACTCCCGGCGGCGATATTTCTGACTACTACTTCCAAGGGAATGATTTTAATCGCCTTGACGCGCATTTCCCTAGAACTAGGGCGATCGATATAATGGGTAGGTATTCCTAGGGATTCTAACCATTGAAATAGGGCAGTGGAGATAGTACAGTTAATTTCCCCTTTACCGACAATTTGCCCGCGTTTTTGGGCATTAAAAGCGGTGGCATCATCTTTGTAATAAGTGAGGAGAATATCGGGATCATCGGTTTGATAGAGAATTTTGGCCTTACCTTCATAGAGTTTTTCCATAGTTATCATACTTGGCAATTGATAAAAGAAAATCGATGGTTAATCAGATAGTGGCAGCAGTAAATTTTGGCGATCAACCTGGACAAAAAATTTATCTCATCAGGGGGATAATTGTTGAGAAAAATAATGTATAATTGCAGCTTAAAGATAACTGCCAACATTTTGCGACCGAATCTTAACCTATAACCAAAAAGTGTCACGATCCCAGGGTTCAACTTTTGGCGAATCGGCCCAGTTTTTACTTAAATCCTCAATCATAGCCAACAATTGATATTATCTCCCATTATCATTACCGAAAAATCTAAAGAAATTCCGCACAATTACCCGCCGTCGCCCTATGAACCAGAATCCTCCTAACGATGATAACCCGAATCTCCCCGATCGCCGCAAGGAGGATTTTCTCTATCCTCGCGCCCCCTACTATGGAGAATTTAAGCCAGAAAACTTGCTATTTAACGCCAATTTACAGGAATTTGCCCAAAAAGTCAGTTTTATTTGTAATCTGGAAACGGGGGGCAAAATCAGTTCTCTAGAAGCCTACCAAAAAATTAAAGCCCTCTGGAAAGACTTAAAACAGAGCAAAAAAGGCCTAGGCATTGGGGAAAATCCCTTTAAAAAAGATGATGACATCTAAAGGAAAAAAATGCTGGGGCAGAAATATTTTCTGCCCCATAGAATTAGATGAGCAAACGCTTAAAAATTACCGTGATTTTGGATGGCAGTTTCTAATTTTGCCACCACTTCCTCAACGCTAATTACTCCTAAATCGCCCGTGGCACGGGTGCGAATACTTAAACTATTACTTTCCATTTCTTTTGCCCCCACCACTGCCATCACGGGAATTTTTTCCGTTTCAGCATTGCGAATCATTTTACCCAAACGTTCGCCACTGGTATCGGTTTCGGCACGAATTCCTAACAACTGCATTTTCGCTGTCACCTCTTTAGCGTAATCCAATTGACTATCACTAACCGGTAATAATCGTATCTGGACAGGAGCTAACCACAGAGGAAAATCGCCCGCGTATTCTTCGATTAAAATACCGATTAAACGTTCCAAAGAACCAAAAGGTGCGCGATGAATCATCACCGGACGTTTACGATTACCATCTTCGGCAACGTATTCTAATTCAAAACGTTCGGGTAAATTATAATCTACCTGTACCGTTCCTAACTGCCATTCTCTTTCGAGGGCATCTTGGAAAATAAAGTCTAATTTTGGACCATAAAAAGCCGCTTCTCCGGGGGCTTCAAAATAATCCATCCCCAAAGTTTGCACCGCTTTTCTAATCGCTGATTGTGCCTTTTCCCAAGCTTCATCGGAACCGATATACTTATCCGATTCAGGGTCACGAAAACTCAATCGCGCCTTAAAATTCTTTAATTGTAAACTCTTAAACACCGTCAAAATTAAATCAACAACGCTTAAAAATTCCTTGTCTAATTGTTCGGGAGTGACAAACAAATGGGAATCATCGACGGTAAAACCGCGAACTCTAGTTAATCCTCCCAATTCTCCCGATTGTTCGTAACGGTAAACTGTACCGAATTCTGCCAGACGCATCGGCAATTCCCGATAGGATCTCAAATCACTTTTATAGATTTGAATATGAAAAGGACAGTTCATCGGTTTGAGGACAAATCCTATTTCCTTACTAGCAGATTCCTCATCGTCTGCCATCATGGGAAACATATCCTCTTTGTACTTTTGCCAGTGACCAGAAATTTTAAACAAATCGACGCGAGCAATATGGGGAGTAACTACGGGTAAATAACCGCGTTTTAACTGTTCTTTTTTGAGGAAATCTTCTAACAAAGAACGAATTAAAGTTCCTTTGGGTGTCCATAAAGGCAACCCCGGCCCGACAGAATCAGAGAAAATAAATAAACCTAATTCTTTGCCTAATTTCCGATGGTCGCGTTTCAGTGCCTCTTCCTTGCGGCGCTTGTATTCGGCTAATTGTTGGGGATTTTCCCAGGCTGTGCCGTAAATGCGCTGTAATTGGGCTTTATTCTCATCCCCACGCCAATAAGCACCCGCTACCGTCTCTAATTCGATCGCTTTTGGGTCTAGTTCGCTTGTATTATCTAGGTGCGGACCGGCGCACAAATCCCACCAAGCGTCACCAAGATGATAGAGGGTGATGGGTTCTTGAATTCCCGCCAGAATTTCCAGCTTATAGGCTTCATTAATCGCTTTAATGCGCTTTTCAGCCTCTTCCCGAGAAACTTCCTCGCGCATCACCGGCAGTTTTTTATTGATAATTTTGACCATCTCTTTTTTGATGTCCTTGAGATCCTTATCGGTAAAAGGTTCCGGCACATCAAAATCGTAGTAAAATCCAGTTTCAGTCCAAGGCCCGATAGTAACTTGGGCTTTCGGGAATAATTTCTGCACCGCCATGGCCATAACATGGGAGGTGGTGTGACGAATTCGCTTGAGGTGGTCGGATTCGCTGGTTTTCGGTAGTTTAATCGGGGCTTGGTTATCCATATCTCTTGAATTTACACCTTCTCTATTCTCTATTTTAATAGTAAAAGGAGTCTTTAGTCAGGAAAAAAATCAAGATACATATCAAGGCCATTTCCCCTCATCTCTAACCTCTAAACCCTCATCTCTATTTCCTGATGAAAAAACTAATTTTATCCTGTTTATTTTTGGGATTGGTTGCTTGTAATGCCGCGGTTAATACCACTGATAACCAAAAACCAAAGGTAATCTCCACTAGCACAATTATCGCCGATTTAACCGCACGAGTGGGCGGTGAAGAAATTGACCATCAAGACATTTTAAAACCGGGGGATGATCCTCACGTTTATGAACTGGTTCCCGCCGATAGTGTGGCTTTAGAAAAAGCCGATTTAATTCTCTATAACGGTTATAATCTCGAACCGGGGTTAATTAAAATGATCAATTCTACGGGAATTCAAGCGAAAAAAGTGGCCGTGGGAGAAGCAATTAAGCCTTTACAACTGGAAAAAGAGGGGCAGAAAGTACCCGATCCCCACGTTTGGGGTTCGGCCAAAAACGGTATAATCATGGTGGAAAAAATCCGAGATCAATTGATTGAATTAAGTCCAGAAGATAAAGAAATTTTTACTAAAAATGCAGAGCAATTAATCAGGGAATTAGAAAATCTTGATCGCTGGATTACTGCGGCTATTGAAACTATCCCCCCTTCCCAAAGGCAATTAGTCACCACTCATGACGCTTTTCAGTATTATGCTCATGCCTACGGGTTAAAGGTAGCGGGAACTTTAATTGGCATTAGTACCGAAGAACAACCTAGCGCCCAAACGGTGAAAAATTTAGCCGATGCTATTAAAAATCTCCAGGTTCCTGCTATCTTTGCCGAGACGACTATTAATCCCACTTTAATTACCACTGTAGCCGAAGAAGCGGGGGTAAAATTAGCACCACAACAATTATATTCTGATTCGATCGGTACGGTGGGTACTGGGGGGGATAGTTATGTAAAAATGCTCAGGGAAAATACTCGCTCGATCGTGGAATCTTTAGGAGGAAAAGTACCCGAATAAAAATAAATAATTGGGGGTAGTGGGGAAGTGGGGAATTTAGGTGATGGGGGTGCGTTACCCTAGGCTAACACACCCGCAAGAGATGGTTATCTATTTCCCAAATCCTTTACCGCGATTGACAGCAGGTAAAATGAGACAATTGTTAATCTGTTCTTTTAGGGTTTCATGATCGAGATTTTGACCGATAAGAACTAGCTGATTTTTCGGACTACCTTTCCATTCGTCATCTTCGAGAGTGAAACGTTTACCACTAAGGTGGAAAATATGACGTTTAGGACTTTCATCAAACCAGAGAATACCCTTAGCGCGGAAAACGCTTTCCGGTAACTGATTATCGAGGAAATATTGGAACTTCCGAATCGAAAAAGGTTGGTCACTAGCAAAGGAAATAGAAGTAAATCCATCCACCTCTAAATGATTGGAATGGTCGTGATGATCATGATCGTGATCGTGGTCGTGATCATGATCGCAATGGTCGTGATCGTGGTCGTGGTGATCATGGTCGTGGTGTTCTTCTTCTGTGTCGAAATATTTATCCGATTCAAATAGTCCGACGCTGAGAATTAAGGGTAAAGGAACCTGACTTTTGCTAGTACGAAGAATTCTCGCTCCTTGCTTCATGTCCCGGATTCTTATTTCTAAAGAATCCACATCCGCTTCATCCACTAGATCGGTTTTATTGAGAACAATAATATCACCGTAGGTGATTTGACTTAAGGCCGCTTGCGAGTTGAATAAATCGAGACTAAAATTGGCACAATCCACCATAGTGACAATGGAATCTAAACGGGTCATTTCCCGTAATTCTGTACCTAAAAAGGTTAAAGCTACCGGTAAAGGATCGGCTAATCCCGTGGTTTCTACGACTAAATAATCGATTTTTTCGGGACGTTCGAGAACTTTATAAACCGCTTGAATTAAATCCTCGTTGATCGTGCAGCAAATACAGCCATTATTTAATTCTACCATGCTGTCATCACTACTGATAATCAGTTCATTATCGATACCGATTTCACCAAATTCATTGACAAGAACAGCAGTTTTTAATCCCTGTTGATTGCTGAGAATATGATTGAGGAGAGTAGTCTTACCACTACCAAGAAACCCAGTAATAATTGTTACTGGAAGACCTTGTTTTGGCACTGACATCGTGTTAATAGCTTGTGATTCGACGGTTTGCATAATGATTTGGGGGTGAGTATTCTGTCACTAAAAAGCGATTTTTCGGGATGAGATAGCTAGTTTTTCTCGATCAAACAGTCTCCACTCGATCGCCGACTATTTTTATTGTAGATATTTTTGGACCACATCCCATCCTGTTAGGGTAACAAAAAGAAACCCCAGAAACAATAAAAGATTAGTGCCGATGTGGAGAGACCGCGCTAGGGGTGGACGAGTTGTAATGTTCAGGCCGCTAATTGCGGAAACAAAAACCAGAAAAACCACCGATAAACCCGCTATCAGGTGGGAAGAGTGGCCTAAACTGCCATAATGACCGATTGTTCCCACTAATCCGATTCCCAGCAGAATTAAGACCAAAGCAACCATGATCAGGCCGCTGAGGAGATGAAAGGGTCTTAACCATTTTGGTCGAGATTGGCCCGCGAGTCGTCGATAACCCATGTTTACCCCCGAAACCGCTAGTAAAAAATAGGCAAAGAGGGTAAATCCCATCGACCAAGCGGCAATTTTCCATAACCAGAGAAAGGAAGGGAGATTCATAGGGGTGGGATTATTATTAGCAAGGAAAGGGACGACCGATCGTGTTAATTTAAGTTTACCGGACAAAAATCAGCAAGTTAGGGCTAATATGTCTCATCTCACCATCGACACGGAAAATAATCAGCGTCAACCCTTTGAATTACCGGGGGCTAAACCCCATTATAACCCCGATCGACCCGGACAAGTTAATCATATTTTTCTCGATTTAATTATTGATATTCCTCAGCAAAGTTTTCAGGGCAGCTGTCAGATTACCCTCACCCCCATTCGTCAGGGAATTAGCAGTTTAACTCTGGATGCGGTGGATCTAAATATTAATTCTGTGTTCATTGAAGATATCAGTCAACCCTTTGACTATGATCGTTCTCTCCTGACTATTCATCTGCTACAACCCACTACCGATAAACCGATTATCCTGACGATTAACTATCAGGTTAAGCAACCACAACGGGGATTATATTTTATCGGACCCGACGAATATTATCCCGATAAACCGATGCAAGTTTGGACCCAGGGAGAAGATGAAGATTCTCGCTTTTGGTTTCCCTGTTTTGATTACCCCGGCCAATTAACTACCTCCGAAATTCGGGTTAAAATTCCCCAACCCTATATCGCTATTTCTAACGGGGAATTAATCTCGGTGGCAACCGTTGGTGAAGACAGAATTTATCACTGGTCACAAAAGCAAATTCATCCCACCTATTTAATGACTCTTGCGGTGGGAGATTTTGCCGAATTATGCGACTCATGGAATGGTGTTCCTGTCACTTATTATGTGGAAAAAGGACGGGAAGAAGAGGGCCAAAGAAGTATGGGTAAAACTCCCCGCATGATCGAGTTTTTTAGCCAAAAGTTTGGTTATCCCTATCCCTATCCTAAATACGCGCAAGTTTGTGTAGATGATTTTATTTTTGGTGGGATGGAAAATACTTCCACCACAATTTTAACCGATCGCTGTTTAATTGATCAAAGAGCCAGCATCGATCATACTTGGACAGAAAGCTTAGTTGCCCATGAATTAGCTCATCAATGGTTCGGTGATTTAGTAGTAATTAAACACTGGTCTCACGCTTGGATTAAAGAGGGAATGGCTTCCTATTCTGAGGTTTTATGGACAGAATCGGAATACGGAAAAGCTGCTGGTAGTTATTATTTATTAGGGGAAGCAAGAAGTTATTTAGAAGAAGATGCTTCCCGCTATCGTCGTCCGATTGTTACTCATGTTTATCGAGAAGCGATCGAACTTTATGATCGTCATCTCTACGAAAAAGGTGCTTGTGTTTATCACATGATCCGCTCTATTTTAGGGGAAGATTTATTCGGAAAAGCGATTCATACTTTTGTGCGGGATAATGCCCATAAAACCGTAGAAACTGTGGATTTATTACGGGCGATCGAAAAAGCGACCGGCTACAATTTATTATTCCTCTTTGATCAGTACGTTTATCGCGGTGGTCATCCCGATTATAAGGTGGCCTACAGTTGGGATAATCAGAATAATTTAGCCCAATTAACCGTCACCCAAACTCAGGATGAAAAGGAACTATTCGACTTGAAAATTCCCGTCGCTTTTGCCTATCTCAACTCTGACGATCTTACCTACAATCTGCGGATTCACCAAAAAGAACAAAGTTTCTATTTTCCCCTAGCACAAAAGCCCGATTTTGTCAAGTTTGATCGGGGTAATAATTTCCTCAAAACCGTCACTCTTGAGTATCCCATCGCCGAATTAAAAGCGCAATTACAACAGGATCCCGACCCGATTTCCCGTATCTATGCAGCGACGGCCATTGCTAAAAAAGGCGGTTTAGAAGCGATCGAAGCTTTAGGGACATCCCTAGAAAATGAGCCTTTTTGGGGGGTGCGTGTGGAGGTGGCCAAACAGTTAGCAACTCTTGGTTTAGATCAGGCAGTTACTGCTTTAATTAAAGGTTTAAACGACGAAAAAGCACAAGTACGTCGGGCAGTGGTCGAGGGATTAAGTGAAATTAAAACCTTAGATAGTTATAACGCGCTTAAATCCCGATTAGAAGCCGGAGATGCTAGTTATTATGTGGAAGCGGCCACAGCGCGAGGATTAGGCTCCATGGCCGTGGGACAATTGCAAAATAAAGAAGGGGAAATTATTGACCTGCTCAATCATATTTTACAGTCAAGAAAGGGGTGGAATGAGGTAGTAAGAGCGGGCGCAATTGGGGGTTTAAGCCAGTTAAAAACCTCGCCGGCGGCTTTAGAGTCAATTTTGACCTACACGGCTTTAGGCACGCCTCAACCCCTGAGATTAGGCGCTATCCGCGCCCTGGGAGCGATTTCTTCGGGACAAACCACGGATAAATTAACCGTAATTTTGGAACGTTTAGAAACCATTGCCAAAGAAACTTTTTTCTTGACGCAAGTGGCAGTGTGTAACGCTTTAGGACAGATAGAAAATGCCAAAGCTATCGCTATTTTACAAGCTTTGAGCGATCGAACTCCCGATGGTCGCGTGCGTCGTGTAGCGGAGGAAGCAGTACAAAAAGTCCAGAAAAAATTAGGTTCCGACAAAGCAATTCAGGAAATTCGTGAGGAATTAGAAAAAATGAAACAGGAAAATCAGGAACTTAAAAGTCGTTTGACCAAATTAGAGGCAAAAAATAGTTAGTTAACCTGAGTTATCAGTTATCAGTTATGGCGTTGCTGAATCAAGGTATGAATCAGCAACGCCGAAATTATTAATGAACTTAGAAATGCTTGGACAAAATACTTCTCAAGTTGAAGTAATACTAATTCTACAAAATCTGGCTACAAAAG